>Ga0307966_1000630_pt1 | contig 28975 bp, 31 predicted proteins | sample OrgLakmetagen646_FD_203141 | JGI IMG/M metagenome (GOLD analysis project Ga0307966, IMG submission 203141) | Saline water microbial communities from Organic Lake, Antarctica - #646 | ecosystem: Environmental > Aquatic > Non-marine Saline and Alkaline > Saline | place: Antarctica: Organic Lake... | reverse complement strand
CAATAACCATTTATGCTATCCTTCCAGATAAGCGCCCCTCGTTGGGGAGGGGTGTCCCATCGCAATAGCTAGGACGCTGCCTGCCCTTTCGCAAGCGGATAAATGGCGCTATAACGGCGCTTCGCGAATTTTTTGCGACGCATTCGAGTTATGTCCGGAGTAAACGCCATGTTTGTCGCCACTCTCATCGCCGCCCAGGGCGGGTTACAGCCTAGCCTGACGGAAAACCTGCGCAACGCGTGGGGCGGCGGCGATATTCAGTGGCTCAGCCCCGATGAGGCGGCAGAATTTTCACTGGCTGCGTTGCCGGGCAATCTATGGGCTGTCTGGGCTGACCTTCAGGCATTGCAGGTTGATCTGGCGCTGCAGCCCGAAGATGGGCGCCGCAAGGCGATGCTTATCGCCGATATGGACAGCACGATGATCGCGCAGGAATGCATCGATGAGCTGGCCGAGGTGGCCGGCGTTGGCGCAGAGGTGCGCGGGATCACTGCCCGCGCTATGAACGGTGAGCTGGATTTTGAGGGCGCCCTGCTAGAGCGTATGGCGCTGCTCAGGGGGCTGCCAGAGGCTGTGATTGCACAAGTTCTGGCGACGCGCATCACACATGCGCCGGGCGCCGCGGCGCTGGTGGCGACGATGCGATCTAATGGCGCTTATACGGCGTTGGTGTCGGGCGGGTTTACTGCGTTTACTGGTCCTGTTGCCTCAGCGCTCGGCTTTGATGAGGATCGCGCAAACGTGCTTGTTCTGAAGAATGGCGCGCTGACCGGCGATGTCACGTGGCCTATTCTGGGCCGTCAGGCCAAGATTGACGCGCTGGAGGAGATCACCGCGCGGCTGGGCCTGACTGCAGCGGACGTGATGGCAGTTGGCGACGGAGCCAACGATCTGGGGATGCTGGGTCGTGCTGACGCCGGTGTCGCGTTGCACGCCAAACCAAGCGTCGCAGTCCAGTGCGATCTGCGCATTAACTATGGCGACCTGACCGCATTGCTGTATTTGCAGGGCTATGCACGGTCCGAATTTGTGCAGGCCTGACGGGCGCTGCCGAACCCGCTATGATCCAAATGGCGTACCAAAAGGTGCCGTGCGATCTGGTGTTGGCGCACGCCCCGCGTTCGCCTGCTTGTGTCCCTGAGATCACCTGATCCAACAAATGACTGCCCATGGCCAGCACTCACCTATTCATTTGTTACGGTGCGACCGCACCGGGCGCGACCGAGGAGGGCAAGTCGAAACTGCCGGCGGGGGCGGTCTGATCTGGCCTCCAGCTAACTGGTCGTACGTGCGGAGAGCATGGACGCCGCCTGCGATTTGGCCAAGGGGGGCTCCATCGCATCCGATGGGACGTTGCAGCATTGAGGTGGCGGGAATTATGCAGACGTAGGGCGGGCAGGTCTTGTGCGTGCGGGTGGCGACATCATCCTGACATCGCCGCGCGCGCATCGCCGATCATCAGCGCGCTGCGCGCGGCCTCGCGGCCCTTCTGCACGAAATGCGCCTTGAAGATCTCGACATGGTGCGGGGTTTCCTGAAAGTGGTGTGGCGTCAGCGAGACTGACAGCACCGGCACGCCCGTGTCCATCCCTGCGCGCATCAGCCCGTCGACGACGGCTTGGGCGACGAAATCGTGGCGGTAGATGCCACCATCAACGACCAGTGCGGCACAGATGATCGCGGCATAACGCCCGGTCTGTGCCAGATCGCGTGCCATCAGCGGCATTTCGAACGCGCCCGGCACGTCAAAGACATCGATCTGCTGCAGCGGGATTTCCTCGGCAAAGCCGTCCAGCGCGCGGGTGGTGATATCGGTGTGCCAGTTCGCCTTGATAAAGGCGTAGCGGGGGTGGGTCATTAACGGCTCCTTTCCTAATCCTCACGCTGCACTCGGGGGGACAAACGGAAAGGGGGCGGCAGGGCAGGGCCCGGCCAGCATCCTTTGCGCTCTCTTTCATCCGGACTGTGACCGTCGGCTCTGGAATTGCACCAGATCTGCTGGACCCAAGGAGTTTTCGGAAACCCCGAGGCGCTCGCGGGCTTGGGCCATGTGGCCCTTTACCGCCGGTGGGGAATTTCGCCCCGCCCTGAGAACAAGATGAGGTTGGCCGAGAATTGAGAGGAGAGCAATGGTGATTTTTTTGGGTGGCCCTCGGGGTGTAGGGTGCTGGGCAAGGCCCCGGCTCAGGGCCGGGCGTTGTTGTCTGACGATACAGCGTCACTTCGCCCGTCCTGCGTTGTTAGCTCAGCAGTCCCGCCGCAGGCCTGATCATCCCCGTCTCGATCCCGCGCCAGTTCTTAACAGGCTTGTTCAGGAACATCCGCGCCGATGGATGATCCGCATCCAGTACGCCCAGTCGCACCAGCAGCGCGGCGATGGTGCATTCAGCGCCCCGCGTGCCGCCATCCGCGATCTTCAGCGCAACTCCAATTTCGCGCCCCGGTATGATTGCGATAAAAAATCCTTCGGCACCGGTCTTTAGCGCGACTGGCTCTTTGCAGGCGCGCATCAACAGGGTGCAGGCGCGCCCTTCACCGGCCACCAGATCAGGGTGTGCTATCATCGCATCGCGCAAACGTGCGGCGCTGTTGGCCCGCAGGTTGCCCCCCTCTCGCGCGCCAGCGTAGAACGCCATCGCGCGGGCCATGCCATGCAAGCTGGTCAGGAAATTCGGTGCCGAGCAGCCGTCAATGCCGTAGCCGGGGCTCGCCTCGCCCGTCACCTCCTCGAATGCGGCGAGGCAGGCACGCTGCACGGGATGATCCAACTCGACATAGTCTGGCCCCGCGTGCAGATGCTGTGACAGTGTCAGAAATCCGGCATGTTTGCCGGAGCAGTTGTTGTGCAGCTGGCACGGTGCTTCATCGGCGCGGATCAGGGCGTGCGCGGCTTCCTTGTCGTCGGGCATGTGGCTACCGCAACGAAAATCGGCCTCGCCCAGCCCCAGATTAGCGATCCATTTTGCGACTCGCTCGCTATGGATTGCCGCGCCGTTATGCGAGGCGCAGGCCAGCGCTAGTTGCTCGCTCCCCAACCCGGCGGCATCGGCTGCGCCACTTTCTAGCAAGGGTAGGGCCTGTAACATCTTGGATGAGGAGCGCGGATAGACCTGCACTTCGGGATCGCCCCACGCTTCGACGATTTGCCCGCCCGGCCCGCAGATAACAGCATGGCCGAGATGCACGCTTTCTGCGATCGGGCCGCGCCAGATTTCGGTTAGTAGAACGGGGTGGGGGGCTGGGTTGGTCATAGGCCTGGCTCCTTTGGCAGGGGATGTGCGGGTTTCCGCCAATTCAATCTTTCGTTTCTGGCGCGTTTTAGGCTAGTGTTGCAATGTCGAGAAGAACCACGCGATTGCCAAGCGGAAATCCCTGCAAAAAAGGGTACGGCTGGCGACCGCGACTGAATTGAGGCTCAAGGACAGCTTGGAGGCTGCACAAGAATGGCATCACACGTGACGCGCGGCGCACTAGGCGCAGCAATGAAAACACCGGACGCAGCAATGAAAATACTGGGCGCAGCACTAAGACCACTGGGCGCAGCAGTTGTCTCATTGACGATGTTCGGGTCCGGCGCGGCCCTCGCACAGGACGCAAGCACCAATCAGGTCGCCGCCAAGACCGCGTGGAGTGTTTTCACCGAGCAGACCCCACGCGAATGCTGGACGGTGTCGGCCCCGACCGAAACGGTCAACACCAAGGGTGGCAATGTCGTGGCCGTGCGCCGGGGCGAAATCCTGTTTATGACGTTTTTCCGCCCTGACGCGGGTGTGCGCGGACAGGTGGCCTTCACAGGGGGCTATCCATTTGCCGACGGCTCGACCGTCGGGTTGCAGGTTGGTACTGATACGTTCGATTTGTATACCGAGAAAGAATGGGCTTGGCCCGCCAGCTCCGACGACGACGCAAAGATCATCACAGCGCTCAAGCGCGGATCCGATGCGGTGCTGACGGCGCGGTCCTCTCGCGGAACGCAGACCAAGGATACATTCTCACTGATTGGCTATACGGCCGCGATGGACGAGGCGCAGAAGCGCTGCCAGTGAGATAAATCGCTTACAGTGATTGTGGAGCGGTTCAGCTGGATCGCTCCTTTTCTTTAATCCAGGCGCCCTCTGCGTCTGGCTTGTGCGTGATAGACCCCTTTGGCATTGCGCCGCGAATCCTATATGAGGCCGTATCCGACACTTGAGAGGCCCGATCCTATGACCCAGACCGCCCCGATCACCCAAGACGTCATGACCATTCCGCGCAAGGTGCAGGAGGGCAAGCCGAACCTGATCGGCCTGACACGGGACGCGCTGCGCCAGACCTTGATTGAAAGCGGCACACCCGAGAAACAGGCCAAGATGCGGGCAGGTCAGATCTGGCAGTGGATCTATCAATGGGGCATCCGTGATTTTGCGCAGATGACTAACCTCGCCAAGGACTACCGCCTTGAGTTGGAAGATAAATTCATGCTAGGCATTCCTGAGGTGGTCAGCCGCCAGCTCAGCACGGATGGCACGCGCAAGTACCTTGTCCGCATCAATGGCGGCCACGAGGTCGAGGTTGTCTACATCCCTGAGGAAGGGCGCGGCACGCTCTGCATCTCAAGCCAGGTCGGCTGCACGCTGACATGCTCTTTTTGTCATACTGGCACGCAAAAGCTGGTGCGTAACCTGACGGCTGGCGAGATCGTCGGACAGATCATGCTCGCCCGCGACGATCTGGGGGAATGGCCCGAAAAGGGCGCGCCCAAAGACGAGACCCGCCTTCTGAGCAATATCGTGCTGATGGGTATGGGCGAGCCGCTCTATAATTTCGAGAATGTGCGCGACGCGATGAAGATCGCGATGGACCCCGAAGGCATCCAGCTCAGCCGCCGCCGGATCACCCTGTCGACCTCCGGCGTCGTGCCAGAAATCCACCGTACTGCGGCCGAGATCGGCTGTATGCTGGCCGTCAGTTTTCACGCCACGACGGACGCGGTGCGCGACGGCCTCGTGCCGATCAATAAGAAGTGGAACATCGAGGCGCTGCTGGACGCGCTGCGCGCCTATCCCAAGGTCAGTAATTCCGAGCGGATCACATTCGAATATGTCATGCTGGACGGCATCAACGACAGCGACGACGACGCGCACCGTCTGGTCCAGCTGATTGAGGGCATTCCGGCTAAGATTAACCTGATCCCGTTTAACGAATGGCCCGGTGCACCATACAAGCGCAGTTCGGGCAATCGCATTCACGCCTTCGCCGACATCATCTACAAGGCCGGTTACGCCAGCCCTATCCGCAAGCCGCGCGGCGAGGATATCATGGCCGCCTGCGGGCAGCTGAAATCCGCAACCGAACGCGCTCGCAAGCCCAGGCGCGAGGTCGAAGTGGAGGCAGGCCAAAGCTGATCCGCGCCTAACCCGTCCGATTTAGGCTGTAATCGCGCTGCGGTCCCGCCATTCTTAGCTGCCATGGCCATTTGTACCAGACTTTAACGCCCCCGAGGTGTCCAATGGGGCAGGTGCAGGAGGTGCGACATGGTCTATTTTCACAAAGATCCCACGATCGAGGCGAATGTGTTGGATCTGGTGATGGCCGAACGCCGCCGTGCTGCCAATACCACCGAGTGGCACGATGCGTTGGTCGGCCATGGCTATGCGGTGCGCCGCACGGGCGCAGGCACCGTTATCACCACGTTGCCCCACGGGGTCGAGGTGTGCCGCCTGCCGTCCAGCCCGGCCTTTGATACGGCGATCTGACTGGGCGTGCGGCCCTGATCCCTGCGTGCGGCTGATCCATGCGCGACGTTCTGATATTCACCCGTTTCAATGCACCGCTACGCAGGACCTGCTGGGCGGTTTCTTGCATTTTACGCAAAATCACCGCGTCACGGCCCCAATCCATTCCGATTGTTGCCGCAATGCCGAGTTATCCATGTCCCACAAATTAATTGTCACAAGGCATGAAACAATGAGCAATGATATTAACGACATCCTGACCCTCATCGCCCGCGAGCGCCGTTTGGCTGTGTCGGACCGCGAATGGCAGCATCGCCTGCGTGGCTATGGATATGCGATCCGCGATACGGATGAAGGCCGCATGGTCACCTCGCTGGTGCGAGGCGCGCCGCTTTGCGCGATCCCTGCGCATGTGGCGGCCTGATCAGCAGTCGGCTTGCTCGGCGTCCCATTCGTCGATGATCCGCGCCGCGTCTGCGGCGGTTTCAACGAAACGGAACAGTTTCAGATCTTCGTCGCTGATGGTGCCTGCATCCGCTAGCGCCTCCCAGTTGATGATACTGCGCCAGAATTTCTCGCCGAAGAGGAGAAAGGGCATGCGTTTCATCCGGTCCGTCTGGATCAGCGTCAGCGCCTCGAAGGTCTCGTCCAGCGTACCAAAGCCGCCGGGAAAGACGCAGATCGCCCGTGCCCGCATTAGAAAATGCATCTTGCGGATCGCGAAATAGTGGAAGTTAAAGCACATCCCAGGCGTGACATATTCGTTTGGCGCCTGTTCGTGTGGCAGCACGATATTGAGGCCAATCGATGCGCCGCCCGCATCTGCGGCACCTCTATTTCCGGCCTCCATGACGCCGGGCCCACCGCCTGTGGCGATGACGTAGTCGCAGCCATAGGCGGCCATCGATTTTTCTGTCATCAGCCGCGCAAACTCGCGCGCCTCATCATAGTATTTCGACAGATCCGCCAGCGTTTTTGTGCGCGCTGTGTCCTTATTCGACGGCTCGGGAATACGCGCGCCACCAAACAGGACCACGGTGCTACGAATCCCACGCTCGTTCAGGATCAACTCGGGCTTGAGCAGCTCAAGTTGCAGGCGGACGGGGCGCAGCTCATCACGCAGCATGAAATCGGGATCGCTGAAGGCCAATTGGTAGGCCGGTGCGCGGGTCTGCGGTGTATCTGGCACCTGTTCGGCTGTGCTGCGGTCTAGGCTTGCATCGCGGAACTGGCTGGTGCGGTCTTCGGTCATCTAGATCATCCTTGGGGCTAGAATCTGTGTTGTTTCCAGCATTATCGTCTCGCCGTGCGCTTGACCAGCGCAGGGCGGCTATCGGCGGAATTTGGATATTTAGACCAAGAAAAAAACGGTGATGTGCTACGGCGCTCCAGCATTTTTTCTTGGTCTAAATATCCAAATTCCGTCTGCGACCACGGGCGCACCGCGAATGCAGGCAGGCCGTTCTACCCTCGCTCTCCAGCTTGCTGCATTGCGCGCGCGCGCATGCCTGCCTATACGCTACCCTGAAGAAAAACCCCGTGTTCAGGAGTGCCGTAATGTCCAACGCTCAGCTAGAGATCTCAATCGAGGCCGCCTGGGAGGCGCGCGACACCATAACTCCGGCCACGGGGGGCGAGACGCGCGAGGCGATCGAGGCGACGCTCGAGGCGCTGGACGGTGGTCATTTGCGCGTGGCCGAGCCGCGTGAGGATGGTGCGTGGCATGTTAATCAGTGGGCTAAGAAAGCCGTATTGCTGGGCTTTCGGATCAAGGATATGGAAGCGCAGCCGGGCGGCCCGCAGGGTGGCGGCTGGTGGGACAAGGTCGACAGCAAGTTCAAGGGCTGGGGCGACGCCGAGTGGACTGGGGCCGGTTTCCGCGCCGTACCGAGCTGCATCGTGCGCAAGAGCGCATATATTGCACCCGGTGTGATCCTGATGCCATCCTTCGTCAACTTGGGCGCCTATGTTGATTCAGGGACGATGGTCGACACATGGGCCACCGTCGGCAGCTGCGCGCAGATTGGCAAGAACGTGCACCTGTCAGGCGGCGTCGGCATCGGCGGCGTGTTGGAGCCGATGCAGGCAGGCCCGACCATTATTGAGGATAATTGCTTTATCGGGGCGCGCTCCGAGGTGGTCGAGGGCTGCATCATCCGCGAGGGCAGCGTGCTTGGCATGGGCGTGTTCATCGGCCAGTCGACCAAAATCGTCGACCGTGAAACGGGGAATGTAACCTACGGAGAGGTGCCCAGCGGGTCAGTCGTCGTTGCGGGCTCTTTGCCGTCCAAGAACGGTGTTAACCTTTATTGCGCGGTGATCGTCAAGCGGGTGGATGCGCAGACGCGGTCCAAAACGTCGATCAACGAGCTGCTGCGCACCTGATGACCGAGATTGACGCAAAACCCAAGAAGGCGCCTAAGCGGCAAGAAGTTTACACCCTTCTGGTTGAGATCGGGCGCAAGGCGGGCGATGGCCTGCCGAAGGGTGCGACCGGCGCCGCCCTCGTGATTTATGCCAGTGGTGTGGACGAGGGCGAGGCCGTGCGCGAGACTGTTGCCATCCTCAAGCAGGCCGACACCGCGCCGCTGGACGTATCAGGCTATGGTACATTGGCCGAGCGGGAGGCTGAGGGGCACGAGATCGGCGATGAGGATCGCGCGCTGATGCAGCGCGCGTTGGACGAGAACGCCGTGATCGTCGCCCAGATGGAGCCGTTTTTTGGAAATGAGGACCGTGGAACCCAACTGGATGCGCGGCTGGACCCGCGCGGCGGCGAAGACTGAGCCTACCTCAAGCGGCGCGTTTCATCGCCAGCGTGCGCGCCTCGAACGGCTTTAGGACGGGCCAGATCGGGCGCGCGTGTTCCGGTAGGCGCGAGGCCTCCAGACCGCCCAGCACCGACGCGGCCAGCGCATCGCGGTCGCGGCGCAGGCGCCCTATATAGAGGCTCTCGACCGGGCATCCGGCAGCAACGATGGCCTGATGATCGGGCAGCAGCAGGTGGTGATACGTCACCAGGTCGGGCCCGACGCCATGATGCGCAGATGCTCCGTTGACCAGATGGCGCGCGGGTACCAGCGCCGCCTCGGTGCCGAACATGTATTCCACCTCGCTGCCGCCGAGGACCAGCCGCTGGTGCGGCGCGATCACGATGTCGCGCGTCAGGCCGAAGAAGGGTGCGCGTAGCCGCACAGGCCGCAGGGAGCCATGCGCCGGCACCGTCTGGCGCACCGCGCGCAGCACCGGCACAGCGTCGCCAGCCGAGGTCAGCACCAGATCGCCGCGCTTTAGCTGTGCCACGGGCACTTCGCCGCGCGGGGTGGCGATGGGCACGCTGCCGGTCAGGCCTGGCATCGGGCCGATTGGCTCAATCTCGTCCGAGACGGCGATGAAACCGACATCAGCGTCCATCACCCGGTGCGCGGGAAAGCGGGTGAGCATCCTCAGATCCTCCAGTGCCATCGCGGGCGTATTTGGAACAGAGACGCGGCTGATATGCCCACTGGACAGATGCATGAGTGATAACAGGCCGCGGCTCTCGTCGGCGTCCCACACATATCGCACACTTACCTGATCAGCCCGTCCGTCCAGATCATGCGTCAACGATGCGTGGCGCACGTCGCCGCCCATCGCATCGATCAGCACAATCCCACCGGAGGGCAGGATTTGAATGGTCAATGTACTGTCGGTTGGCTGCGCACGCTGAAACCCTAGCAGCGTCTGGGGGCAGCCCTCGGGCGACAAATACGTGTCGATCAGCAGAGTGCCGCGCCGGGCCATTCCGGTCAGGGGCTGCGCTTGCGGTGTGCGCCCCTGAACCAGCCCGGCCGGGTCGAACCGCCCGCCTGCGTGATCTGCATATCCAATCCAGCCCATCTCAGGCCGCCCGTGCGCCGGACATCAGCAGTTGCGCCTCATACCGTTTCAGTGTGCGCCGCGCCGACGGACTGTAGCCGCGGCCGGTTTTGGGGCAAAGCTCAGGGAAAATTGCGCAGATTTCATCCATGACTTCGGCTTCGAAGCTGGAGGTGGTTTGCGGGCCAGGAAGGAAGCTCTCGGTTTGGAGGCCCTCGGAATAGATCACCTGATGGCGGTCGAACAGTAGATGCACATATTCCACCTCGCCGCCCTCGCCGCCCTCGCCGCCCTCGACGCGGCGCACGGTGCGGTCGTTGACCAGATCGCGCGCGGCCACCAGCACCTCGCCCTCGCCGAACAGAAGCTCGGCCAGCGAATCGCGGATCAGCACGCGGTGCAGCGGCGACAGGGCCAGCTTGCGATGCCGGCCGAAAGTGTCGGCGGCGATGTGGATCGGCGCGAATTCGCCCGCTGCCGCGATCCGGCGACGCCCGATCCAGCGCAGCGGCTGCGCGCCCTCGTCGCGGGTTATCACCAGATCGCCTGGCTCCAGCGTCTCGACCGCGCGGTTGCCGCCCGGCGTGCGGATCATCGTGCCCGCGACGAAGCAGGGCACGCTGTCGACCAGAACGAAGCCGGTGTCATTGGTCCCGGCGGGATTCTCGGCGGTGTAGGTGAAGGCGAATTCTTCGGTATCGCCGTCGCCGGTCAGCCCCAGCGTCCCGTCCGCGTTCAACTGCACCATCTGGCCGCTGTTCAGCGTGACGGTATCGCCCACGCTGACCGCCTGGCCGTTGATATGCGTGATCGTCAGGCTGCCGCCCGCCCCATTCGTATCATTGGCCAGAACATCCACGTTCTTGGTCCCGTTCGGGTCCAGCTTGGTCACGTCGTCGATGGCCAGAACGCTGCCCTGCACGCTGCCGCCGCCGATGATGAGCGTGCTGTCGTAATTGTCGTCGGTGACGTCCGCGATCCCGATCCGGATCGAGTTTGTCTCACCGGCGTTCACCGCGAACTTCAGCGTCAGATTGACGGTGAAACCGTCCATTTCGGTGTTGTATTGATCGCTGGTGTTGTCGACAAACAGGTTCGCGTTGGACCCTGCGTTGATGTTGTTGGGGTCGACGTCGCCGTCGCCGACGCTCAGCTGCACCTGCTGGCCATTGACCCAGACGCCGACGAAGTCCTGAAACGCGCCGACGGCGTATTCTGGATACTCGTCCGACGAAAAGACAACCTGCATGGTCAGCATATTGCCGTCCGGCGTGAAATCCACATCGATGAAGGACGCATCGTAGGTGTTCGCGTCGGCTGCTGTGTTGAAATCGGCGTCGTTGTTCGGCCCGCTGGAACTGGTCGTCTGAGAGCCACTGGTGTTCGACCCGCCGTTCGATGACTGAGTGCTGCCAGTGAAACCGCGCAGATCCCCGGTCGAGAACATGACGCCGGTATCGCCGGGCAGGACGCCGGGCGATATAGTGTCGCCGTTGCTGTAGATGCCCGAGCTGTCGCGATCGCCGGTATAGGACGCGCTTTCGACCGTCACACCGGGGCCGAACATCTCCTGCGCCATCTGCATGGCCGAGGCGTTCCTGTTGATGGGCAGTTCCGTGCCTGAGACCATTGCCGCGCCTTCCCGAATAGGTGGAGGCACGGCGGCGCATCCCGGCCTCCCCGGGGCGATCACCCCGCGGCCGACAGTGAACCGCATGGAGGCGATCCGCTTGGATAGGGGGCCTTTGCGGCCCTTCGCTGTTACCCTGCCTCGGGTTTCGTCTTTTTATTGACTTAAACATACCAAGGTTTCGCCGCGCTGTTAACTCTTATCCGCGTGGCCCGCGTATTATTTGCAAAGGTGCGGCATCCACGCTAGCCAGTCTGATGTTGCCGACAATTACCTAATGAGGGGCCATGACGCACACACCCACCGATCCCGCCGACCTGACCGCAGCGCTGATCCGCTGCCCCAGTGTCACCCCCAGTGAGGGTGGCGCGCTGGCGCTGCTGGAGGCGCTACTGTCGAAGGCAGGCTTTGATTGCTGGCGCGTCGACCGCGCGGGAATCTCTAATTTATATGCGCGTTGGGGCACAAAAGGCGCGGCGCGCAGCTTTGGCTTCAACGGGCATACCGATGTCGTGCCGCTGGGCGACGTGGCCGCATGGACGGTCGACCCCTTCGGTGCTGAGGTTCGAGACGGCATGATGTGGGGCCGTGGTGCTACGGATATGAAGTCAGGCGTCGCGGCATTCGCCGCCGCTGCCGTGGATTTCGTGCAACAGACGCCGCCCGATGGTGCGGTCATTTTGGCTATAACCGGCGATGAAGAGGGCGAAGCATTGGACGGCACTGTCGCGCTGCTGGACTGGATGCAGCAAAACGGCGAGGCGATGAGTGTATGTCTGGTGGGAGAGCCGACCTGCCCGGACGAGATGGGCGAGATGATCAAGATCGGACGGCGCGGGTCGCTGAATGGCTGGCTGACCATCACAGGCGTGCAGGGCCACGCTGCCTATCCGCACCGTGCGTTAAACCCGTTGCCGGTTATGGCGCGGCTGGTGGACCGGCTGAGTAGCCATGTTATGGACAAGGGCACCGATCATTTCGATCCCTCCACGCTGGCCGTGGTGACCATCGATACCGGCAATGACGCGACCAACGTGATCCCGGCTGCTGTCCGCGCGACGGTCAATATCCGGTATAACGACGTCCATACCGGGACCAGCATCGCGGATTGGTTGCAAGGCCAGTTGGACACCATCTGCGCTGAGGCGGGCGTGACCGGCACGCTATCGATCAAGAATTCTGGCGAGAGTTTTATCACGCCCCCTGGTGATTTTTCGGATCTTATAGTCGCCGCGGTTAAGGCTGAGACGGGGCGCACCCCGGTCCTCAGCACCTCTGGTGGGACGTCCGACGCGCGCTTTGTCAAGGATCACTGTCCGGTGGTGGAGTGCGGCCTTGTCGGCAAGACGATGCACCAAGTGGACGAGCGGGTGAGCGTCGCCCAGATCCACGAATTGAAGGCGATCTACACCCGCATCCTGCGCGATTATTTCGCCTGATCCATGCGCGGCACATTGGTCATCATGCTGAAAGAGCCGAGGCCGGGCCGCGTAAAAACGCGGCTGGGGCAGGGCATTGGCATGGTGGCGGCTGCATGGTGGTTTCGCCACCAGACCGCACGCTTGCTGCGCGAGATGGATGATCCGCACTGGCAGGTCATTCTGGCTGTCGCGCCCGATGCTGAGGGCCTGCGCAGCCGCGTCTGGCCCGCGCATCTGCCGCGCATCGCCCAAGGCTCAGGCAATCTGGGGCATCGCATGGCGCGTCTCATGCGCGGCCTGCCTACCGGCCCGGTTTGCATCATCGGCGGCGATATCCCCGGCGTGCGCAAACGTCACGTCGCCCGCGCGTTTAAGGCGTTGGGCGGGCATGATGCCGTCTTTGGGCCTGCACCTGACGGCGGTTATTGGCTAGTAGGGCTGAAGCGGACCCGTGCTATTCCCGCGGGCTTTCTTCAGGGCGTGCGCTGGTCCAGTGATGCCGCGCTTGCAGGCAGCATGGCGACTTTGCCTGATGCCAGTATCGCATTGGTCGATACGCTGCGCGACGTCGATACGATTGCCGACCTTTCGCCGCACCATGCGCCTGTGCGATAGCGGTTCCAGCCGCGCCGCGCCCGTGCTAGTCCCGCAGCCATGAACCAGATGCCCACCAAAGCCGAGATCCTCCAATGGATCATAGATAACCCCACTCTGGGCGCCAAGCGCGAGATTGCCAAAGCGTTCGGCATCAAGGGTGCCGCGCGTATCGACCTCAAGCGCATCCTCAAGGAGCTGGAGGAAGAGGGCCATCTGGAAAAGCGGAAGAAGACCTACCGTGATCCCGACCGCCTGCCACCTGTCAGTGTGCTGCAAGTCATGGGCACCACCTCCGATGGCGACCAAATGGCCAAGCCGCTAGAATGGCATGGCGAGGGAGTCGAGCCTGCCGTGCTGTTGATCCCGCGCGCGTCCGATCCCGCACTTGGCGAGGGAGAGCGTATTCTGGCCAAGCTGCAACTGGTCACAGGCGAGGCGCATCATTACGAGGCGCGTTTGATCCGGCGCATCGGGACGAACCCGCTGAAAGTGCTGGGTATCTTTCGCAAAGGCTCGGACGGGGGGCGCATCCTGCCCATCGACAAGGGGCAGGGTAAGGAATGGCAGGTCGAGGCAAACGCGGCCGGGGGCGCGCAAGATGGCGAGCTGGTGGAAGCCGAGCAAGCCGGTCCCAAGGGCCGCATGGGTCTGCCGCGCGCGCGCATCATCGCGCGCCTTGGCGATCCATCGGCGCCGCGTGCCGTGTCGCTGATCGCGATCCACCAGCATGGTATCCCTGACGAGTTCCCCGACGCCGTGATCGCCAGCGCCGACGAGATGAAGCCTGCGGGCCTCGCGGGGCGCGAGGATCTGCGCGATTTGCCGCTGGTTACCATCGACCCCGCCGACGCGCGCGACCATGATGATGCATGTTATGTTCATGCCGATGATGACCCTAAAAACAAGGGTGGCCATGTTCTATGGGTCGCTATCGCCGATGTGGCGCATTACGTCACACCCGGCTCTGCGCTAGACGAAGAGGCGCGCTTGCGCGGCAACTCCAGCTACTTTCCCGACCGCGTCGTGCCGATGTTGCCGGATCGCCTTTCGGGTGACCTGTGCTCGCTTCATGAAGGCGTGCCGCGTGCCTGTGTTGCTGTGCGGATGCGGATAAATGAGTTTGGCGAAAAAATTGGCCAGACGTTCCACCGGGGCATCATGCGCTCGGGTGCGTCACTGACCTATCAGGAAGTGCAGTCGGCGATGGACGGCACGCCCAGCGAGCGCTGTGCGGAGATGATGGATGATGTGATCCGCCCACTCTATGACGCCTACGATGCACTGAAAATTGCGCGAAATAATCGTCAGCCGCTGGATCTGGACCTGCCTGAACGCAAGGTCGCGCTCAGCGATGAGGGCACGGTCCTGAGCGTGAATTTCACTGACCGGCTGGACGCGCACAAGCTGATCGAAGAGTTCATGGTGCTGGCCAATGTCGCCGCCGCCGAGACGCTGGCGGCCAAGAAAGTTCCACTGCTTTACCGCGTTCATGAGGAGCCGCCGGTAGAGAAGCTGGACACGTTGCGCGACGTGGCCGAGGCGGCAGGGCTGGTTCTGGCTAAGGGGCAGGTACTGAAAACCGCGCATATCAATGCGCTGCTGCGCGGCGCGGCGGGCACCGATCATGCCGAGCAGATCAACATGAGCACACTGCGTGCGATGACGCAGGCCTATTATTCGCCTAATAACTTCAGTCATTTCGGTCTTGCCTTGCAATCCTACGCACATTTCACGTCCCCCATCCGGCGCTATGCCGATCTGGTCGTGCACCGCGGGCTGATCACTGCGCATGGCTGGGGCGATGACGGTCTGGCACCTGGCGAGGAAGACCGGCTGGAGGGGACTGCCAAGCACATCTCTGACACCGAGCGACGCAGCATGATGGCCGAGCGGGACACGAATGACCGCTATCTGGCGGCGTTCCTCTCAGAACGCGTCGGAGAGGAATTTACCGGGCGCATTAGCGGCATCGCCGGGTTCGGCGCCTTCGTGAAGTTGGACGAGACGGGCGCAGACGGGCTGATCCCGATGCGTAATCTAGGGAGTGAGTATTTCCACTTCGACGCGAATAGCGCGACACTCATGGGATCGGATTCGGGCTGTATCATTTCACTGGGACAGCGCGTGACGGTAAAGCTATCCGAGGCCGCGCCGGTGACGGGCGGCATCGCGCTGGAACTGATAAGCGTCGAAGGCAATGACATGCCGCAGGGGCGCAGGGGCGCACCGGGTCATTCACGGGGCAAACCGCCCAAGCGCAAAATGGGCGCGGCCAAGAAGAAGACGGCAAAGACCAAGAAAAAGGTTGAGCGGACGCGGCGGGGCTAGGTGTCAGGCAGGCCCTGTCACGCGGTTCACGTGGCCCATCTTGCGCTCTGGCTTTACCTCGGCCTTGCCGTATAGATGCAGTGCGCAGGCACCATCGCGCGCCAGATCCGGCACGCGGTCCATATCATCGCCGATCAGGTTCTCCATCACCACGTTGGAGTGGCGTTTGCCATCCCCCAAGGGCCAGCCTGCGACGGCGCGAATATGCTGTTCGAACTGGTCGACGGTGCAGCCATTTTGTGTCCAATGGCCAGAATTATGTACGCGGGGGGCGATCTCGTTCACGATCAGGCCATCTGAGGTGACGAACAGCTCGACGCCCATGACACCGACATACTCCAGCTTGTTCAGGATTTGCGCGGCCAAGAGCACCGCGTCGCTGCGCTGGCCGGGTGACAGGCGGGCGGGGATGGTCGTCGTGCGCAAAATGCCAGCCTCATGTACGTTTTCGCCAGGATCATAGGCCGACACATCGCCCGTCGCGTTGCGCGCGGCAATGACCGACACCTCGTGACTGAAGTCGACAAAGCCCTCGTAGATCGATGGCGCGCCACCCATACCCGTCAAGGCGTCTTGGGCCTCATTAGGGTCCGAAATACGCGCCTGCCCCTTGCCGTCATAGCCGAAGCGGCGGGTTTTTAGGATCGCGGGTAAGCCAATTTCGGTTATCGCCTGTGTGATGTCAACACCGTCGTCGATGGCAGCGAACGGCGCAGTTTTCAGGCCCAGCTCGTTCAGAAACGCCTTTTCCACCAGCCGGTCCTGACTGACACGCAGCGCCGCGCGATTGGGGTGGACAGGGCGCAATCCCTCCAAGATATCCAGCGCTGAGGTCGGAATATTCTCAAACTCATAGGTGATGACGTCGCAGGCGTCCGCGAATATACGCAGCGCGCCCTCATCCTCATAGGGTGCGGCGATATGCCGGTCTGCGACATGGGAGGCCGGGCAGCCCGCGCCCGGCTCGAAAATGCAGGTCTTGAAGCCAAGGCGCGCGGCTGCAACCGACAACATGCGGCCCAGTTGGCCGCCGCCGAGAATGCCGATGGTCGCGCCAGTTCTGAGCGGTTCAGTCATTGCTCGGCTCCTCCGGGATCGAGGCGGACAGGGCGGCGCGCCATGCGTCTAGCCGCTGGGCGAGCGCCGGATCGCCATTGGCCAGGATTGCGGCGGCCATCAAGCCCGCATTGGCGGCGCCCGCCGCGCCGATGGCCATCGTGGCGACCGGGTAGCCACGGGGCATCTGGACGATGGAATAGAGGCTGTCGACGCCCGACAGCGCCTTGGTCTGGACAGGAACGCCGATCACGGGAACGCGCGTTTTGGACGCCATCATCCCCGGCAGATGCGCTGCGCCGCCCGCGCCTGCGATGATCGCCTTGAGGCCGCGTCCGACGGCCTCGCTGCCATAGGACCAAAGCCGGTCGGGCGTGCGGTGGGCCGACACGATGCGCGTCTCAAAAGGCACGCCAAGCGCGTCCAGAATGTCTGCGGCTTCTTTCATCGTGGGCCAGTCAGACTGACTGCCCATAATGATTCCGACCTCTACTTGCGGCATTGTGCGCCCCTTACTGATTCAGGCGCAAACCATAGGCGGACACGTGCGGGGCGTCCACCGCTCTGGCAGTGCAAACATGCGGCCTCAGGCGATGATATCCGGTAGGAGGCGATCCTCGATATAGGCAACTCGATCCTTGAGGCGCAGTTTTTGCTGTTTTAGCCGCTTGACGGTCAGCGGATCGCGCGCCGTGCGCTCCTCCAGCGCGTGAATGGCGGCGTCCAGATCGCCATGCTCGCGGCGAAACTGCTCCAGCTCGACGCGCAGCACGTCGTCAGATTTCATGGAAAACTCGCTGTAGGCGTTCATCGGGGCTTGATTCCTATTGCTGAGATAGCCCCTGATAATAAGCGCAAATCCAGCATCCGCATAGCCCTTGCACCGTTTAGGATGAACCCCCATATCAAAATAGACGCTTCGCCGCCTAAGATCTGGGACGGTGCGTTGACCAGTCGCTTGACACAAGGACGTGGCGCATGACGAAAATGACGCTGGGGGCGCACCCCTACATGCTGGGCTTCGACCAGCTGGAAAGGCTGCTGGAGCGCAGCGCGAAATCCGGAAATGAGGGGTATCCTCCCTTCAATATCGAACAGACCTCGGACAATTCGTACCGCATCACGCTGGCTGTCGCAGGCTTTGGCGAGGATGACCTGTCGGTTACGGTCGAGGATCGCCAACTGGTGATCCGCGGCCGCCAGAGCGCCGACTTGGGCGAGCGGATATTTTTGCACCGCGGCATTGCCGCACGGCAATTCCAGCGCAGTTTCGTCCTTGCAGACGGGGTCGAGGTGGGTGCGGCGATCATGGAAAACGGATTGCTGCATATCGACCTTACCCGCGCACAGCCGGAAACGGTTGTCCAAACGATCCAGATCAACAAACGTGGCCAATAACAGAAAGGCACGATAAAGATGGATAGCGAATTTGAATTTCCGCACGAGGCTGGCCACCGCATCGCCTATGTCCGCCCTGTCGCGGTCGAAGACCTGCCCGAGGACGTGCAGAGCCAAGTGGGCGAATTGACAACACTCTATGCCGTGCATGATGAGGAAGGCGCGCGCCTCGCGCTGGTTAGTGACCGTAATATGGCATTTGTTCTGGCGCGCCAGCACGATCTGGACCCCGTGACGGTACATTGATCGTGCTGCTGCGTATGGCAGCGGGCCGGGATTTTGAGTATTTTTGCCATGATGAATACGGGCGCGCGCAGGGGCATCTTGCCGGTGCGCGCGCTGGCACTTAAACGGGACGTCGCGTCGACGAGAGCCAGCGAAGTTCACGGAGCTAAATCCATGTCCCAGCCTGCGCCCAAAGTGGCGATTTTGCCCCACGAGATGAAGCTTGGCCTTCGCCCCGGTGCGATCCCGCTGGCCAATCTGATCTGGCCATTGGGCAGGCCAGATGGTGTAGATGGATGCACATTAGGCGATCTAGAGGCGCGCGATCATTTAATCGTGTTCCCGCGTAAATCGCTGCATTGGCGCCCAAGCTTTGGAACGCGCGCGCGCGTGTCAGTGATGGTGCTGGAGCCTGAGGCGATCCACGGCGCGCATCTGCGGGCTTTGCGGAGGTCGCATAAGCGGTTTTATAAAGTACTGAGCCATAATTCTGCACTGCTGAGTGCGATCCCAAATGGGGAATTCTTTCCGTTCGGCAGCACTTGGGTGACTGAGTGGCGGGATCTGGACACGCAAAAAACGCGGATGATATCGCTGATCGCGTCGAACAAACGCTCGCAGGAGGGGCATCTGCTGCGCCACCGGATCGTGGAATGGGCAGGTAGCGCCGAGGTGGACATGGACGTGATGGGGCGCGGCTACAAGCCATTTGCGGCCAAATCGGATGGGCTGGCGCCCTACCGCTATTCGGTGGTGGTGGAGAACGTGCGCGAGCGGAATTATTTTACCGAGAAGCTGGTGGATGCCGTGCTGTGCCGAACCGTCCCGATCTATTGGGGCTGCCCGAATATTGGTGATTTTCTGGATACGTCAGCGATGATCGTGTGCGAAACTGCGGCGGAAGTGCAGGCGGCTATCCTCGCTGCGAGCACCGAGGATTACGAGGCACGCGTGGGTGCGCTGGAGGCGATGCAAGGCGCGGCGGCGGAGTATGGCGATCTCTATGGCCGGGCGGTGCGGGCGGTGCTGGGGGCGTAGACGCGGCTGGGATATGACGCGTTGTTCGCGCCGGGGTTTTGTGCAGATACTGCTTGGCCGTCTCGCTTGTCTGGCTGAATATCAGCGTCGAGTGTTGATTTGCAAAACGACGATTAAAATTTGACCATCATCCTGACAGGATAATCATCGCAAATGGACCAGTTCGCCAACAATGAGAGTTTCTGGGCACTTCTCGTACCGGAGCTTTCTGTGCGAAACCTTGAACAAAGCTTAAGGTTCTATCGAGATACGCTTGGTTTTGCGGAAAAGATAACGCGCCCCGAAGATGGGTTCTCGTATCTCGAGATGGGACAGGTTCAAATCATGCTTGAACAAATTCCCGAAGATCCTGAAGACATGTGGCAAACAGCGCCTTTAGAAGCTCCGCTTGGCCGAGGCATCAACTTCCAGATTGAAGTGCAAAATGTTCGCCTCTTGCACGATAGAACGGTCAGGGCGGGGTATGAAATATTTGAAGCGATCGATACTGCCTGGTACCGTGAAGGCGACCACGAAAATGGGCAAGAACAGTTTCTGGTACAGGATCCAGACGGGTATTTGCTACGCTTTATGCAGCATCTTGGAAAGCGGCCGGTCCAGCTGCTTTGAGATATGCGCATACGCGCAAGGCCCGCCAAGTCCGTATAGCCGGTGTTCCGAAATATCAAAACTGTGGCTAAAATCCGTAGCATTGCGAGCTCGTTTTAGCCCACCTCGTCCGTGTGCCGCAGACCTGCCATAGCGCTTGCGCCAAGGGCCGCTGCATCACGCGCGGCCCTTGCTGCCATCACCCCTTTATCAGCCCCATCTGCTCCAGCTTGAGGATCACCTGGTGCGCGCAGTTGTCGACGTCGACGGCTTCTGTCTCGACGCTCAGCTCGGGGGTCTCGGGGATGTCGTAGGGGTCTGAGATGCCGGTGAATTCCTTGATCTTGCCCGCGCGGGCCAGTTTATACAGGCCCTTGCGGTCGCGGCGCTCGCATTCCTCCAGCGAGGTGGCGACATGGATTTCGACGAAGGCGCCGAACTCCTCGACATCCTCGCGCACGGCGCGGCGGGTGGTGGCGTAGGGCGCGATCGGCGCGCAGATGGCGATGCCGCCGTTCTTGGTAATCTCGCTTGCGACGTATCCGATGCGGCGGATGTTGAGGTCGCGGTGCTCTTTGCTAAACCCCAGCTCGGACGACAGGTTCTTGCGCACGATATCACCGTCAAGCAGCGTCACGGGACGGCCGCCCATCTCCATCAGTTTGACCATCAAAGCGTTGGCGATGGTGGATTTACCCGACCCGGAATAGCCGGTGAAGAACACCGTGAAGCCTTGGCGTGCGCGTGCGGGCCGCGTGCGGCGCAGCTCGGTCACGACCTCGGGGAAGGAAAACCATTCTGGGATCTCCAGCCCCTCTTGCAGGCGGCGGCGCAGCTCCGTGCCCGAGATGTTCATGATCGTGACGTTGTCCTTGTCCTCGATCTCGTCCATCGGCTCATACTGGGCGCGCTCCTGCACATAGACCATATGCTTGAAGTCGATCATCTCGACGCCGATCTCGGACTGGTATTCGCGAAAGAGGTCCTGCGCGTCGTAGGGCCCATAGAAATCCTCGCCGGCCGCGTTTTTGCCGGGGCCTGCGTGGTCGCGGCCAACGATGAAATGCGTGCAGCCGTGATTGGCGCGGATCAGGCCGTGCCAGACCGCCTCGCGCGGGCCGGCCATGCGCATTGCCAGGTTCAGCAAGGACATCGCAGTGGTCGATCCGGGGTATTTATCCAGCACCGCCTCGTAGCAGCGTACGCGCGTGAAATGGTCCACATCGCCCGGTTTGGTCATGCCGACGACGGGGTGGATCAGCAGGTTTGCCTGCGCTTCCTTGGCGGCGCGAAAGGTCAGTTCCTGATGCGCGCGGTGCAGTGGATTGCGCGTCTGGAACGCGACAACCTTGCGCCAGCCCAACTTACGAAAATAGGCGCGCAGCTCGTTCGGGGTATCGCGGCGGGCGCGGAAATCGTAATGAACGGGCTGCTGGATGCCCGTGATCGGGCCGCCGAGGTAGACGGCGCCAGCGGTGTTGTGCAGGTAGTTGACGGCAGGGTGTGCGCTGTCGTCGGCGCCAAAGACCTTAGCGGCCTCGCGTCCTTTATCGGGCGTCCAACGGTCGGTGACGGTCAGCGTGGCGAGGATCACGCCCTCGGGATCGCGCAGCGCGATGTCTTGGCCCAGCTCAAGCGCCTCGGCGAACGCTGCGCCCACGTCCAGTGTAATCGGCATCGGCCAGAGCGCGCCGGAGGTCAGCCGCATGCCCTCGACCACGCCGTCGTAATCAGCCTCGCTCATGAACCCCTTGAGCGGATTGAACCCGCCATTCATCAGCAGCTCCAGATCGCAGACCTGCCGCGCCGTCAGATCGTGACTGACCAGCTCCGCCGCCTCCAGCTTCAACTTCTGCGACGACTCGTGGCTGACGTAGAGTTCGGGGATCGGGGTGAGGTTATTGACGTTCGTCATGGAATCACTTTCGGTGCTGCCTGCAAGAATACTGTCATAGTGGCACATTCGTGCTTGTTTGCCCGCGCTTTAGCCCGCGTTTGTGGTGAAAGTCTAGCAAACAGGCGAATTGGATGACCCAAAAGGACGCATTTTTTAAAAACTGACGTGTGGACGCCGCATCTGTTCGGCGTTCAGGTGCTTAATGCGTCCGAATTTACCAATAGCTCGACACCTGTCTGAATGGGCACACGGCGCACCTCGCCTGGTGCCGGGGGCGGCGCCATGATGATGTCTGACAGGCACATGATCAGCCGGTCCAGAATGGGTGCCGTCAGGAGAGGCGGCAAATCGGCGCCGGGCTCGGCCGCGCTGCCATGGGCGCCAAAGATGCGCGTTTCCTTGGGAAGCAGTGCCGAGAGGCTCCCGGCTGACCCCAGATACTGGGCGACTGACGCGCCTGGTACTTGGGCATAAAGCTCGCCTTCATAGAGGTAATCGGCAGCAAAGAGGATGCCCTCTTCCTGATCCCACAGCGATACACTGTCGGGCGAATGGCCGGGGGTATGGATCAGCTGCAGGCGACGCCCGCCGAGGTCGATCCATGCATCCGGCACCAGCCATTCGGCGACGCTGAATGTCGGGGGCTGGCGGTCTTCGCTGGCCCCCAGAAACAGGGTATCGGATGGCGTCACGCGGCCTGCATCTTCGCAGGCGCGCAGCACGGGAAGATCGGGCAGTGCAATGCGGTCAAACCCACCGATATTGCCCAGATGATCGTAATGCATATGCGAGGGCAGCACCGTCAGCGGCAGATCGGTGAGACCCGCGATCACAGGCGGCATCGTGCCGAAGTAGGACCCGGTGTCGAACAGCAGCGCGGCGGAATCGCCGCATATCAGATAGCTCCAGTTGCGCTGGTGGTATTGCGGTTCACCTATGGCGGTAACGCCGGGCGCGATCTGAACGATTTTGTACCAGTCTTGCATACTCATCCCTCAAAACCCCAACCGTCGGGGGTGAAGCCGTGGGGCAGGATCAGCTTGGTCGCCGTCTCCTCGCCTAGCCAGATGGACATGGCGGTCGCGGGCTGATCGGGCAGACAGGCGGCGAGGTAGAGCATGCCCTCCTCGTCCTCTATACGTGCGGTGTCAAAGCCCGCCTCGCTCAGCGCTACCTCGGCGGCGTCCCAATCGGCGGCGTCCCCGGCCACGAACGCATAGTCGATATCCGCCGCGTCAGGCAGGTCTGCGGCCTCGGCGATCTCATTCCAGACGGTATATGTTTCGGCTTTCTGTGCGGCGAAATCGTGGGGGGCATCATGCGTCATGTGTGGCCTTTGCTGAATCGTTCGCAGGGGCGGCGTTAACCGCGTCCGCATTTTCGGCCATGCCATGCTCGGCCAGCCAGCGTTCGGCTTCGAGGGCGGCCATGCAGCCCATTCCGGCGCTGGTGACGGCCTGACGATACTTGTAATCGGTCAGATCGCCGGCGGCAAAGATGCCGGGGATTGATGTTTCGGTGCTGTCGGGCTTGGTCACCACGTAGCCGCCCATATGCGTCTCAAGCACGTCCTTGACCAGCTCGTTCGAGGGCGAGTGGCCGATGGCGATAAAGACGCCCTTGGCGGGGATGTCGGTAATCTCGCCGGTCTTGGTGTGTTTTACCTTGATGCCCTCGACCCCTAGGGGCGCATCGGTGCCATAGACCTCATCCAACTCGTGGAACCACAGGGTGTGGATCTTGGGGTTCTTCTCCAGTCGGTCTATCAGGATCCGCTCGGCGCGTAGTTCGTCTCGGCGGTGGACCAACGTAACCTTAGAGGCGAAATTGGTCAGGAACAGCGCCTCTTCGACAGCCGTATTGCCGCCGCCGACAACAACGATTTCCTGACCGCGATAGAAGAACCCATCGCATGTGGCGCAGGCCGACACACCAAATCCCTTGAACTTCTCTTCGGTCGGCAGGCCCAGCCATTTGGCGCGAGCGCCTGTGCACAGGATGATCGCGTCGGCGACGTATTCGGTGCCGCTGTCCGATTGGCAGACATATGGGCGCTTGGAGAAATCGATGCTGCTGATGATGTCACCGATGACCTCGCATCCCATGGCTTTGGCGTGCGCCTCCATCCGGATCATCAGGTCGGGGCCCTGCACCTCAGTATCGCCGGGCCAGTTCTCGACTTCAGTGGTGGTGGTCAGCTGGCCGCCGGGCTCGATCCCTTGCACCAGCACTGGGTCCAGCATGGCGCGGCTGGCATAAACGGCGGCGGTATAGCCCGCCGGGCCGGAGCCGATAATCAGTACCTTCATCTTTTTCGTGCCGGCCATGTGCTCCGCCTTTCGCTGGTCAGGAAGTTGTGCTCGATATAGACTCCGGCGCGGGGCGGCGAAACCCCCTGCAAAGCAGGGTTGCAATCGCGACATGGATGGCGATAAGGCACGCAACGATCTTGCTTGCCTGCGAAATATTATTGCGCTGGGGGCCTGCTTCGATATAATAATCGCGAAATTCCTCAAGAGCTGGAAAATATGGCTAGGACCCGTCTGGACCCGATTGACCGCAAGATATTGGCCGAACTACAGGCTGATGGCCGTATGACCAACGTGGAGCTTGCGCGGCGCGTTGGTATTTCTGCGCCGCCTTGTCTGCGCCGTGTGCGCACACTGGAGGAGGCGGGCTATATCCGCGGCTATCACGCAGATGTGGACCCGCGCGAACTGGGTTTCGAAGTGCAGGTATTTGCCAATGTCGGTCTGCAAAGCCAGGCCGAGGCGGATCTGAGCGCGTTCGAGAAGTGCTGCGCCGAATGGCCGCTGGTGCGCGAGTGTCACATGCTGAACGGTGAGGTGGATTTCATCCTGAAATGTGTGGCGCCGGATCTCAGCACGTTCCAGCGATTTCTGACCGAAGAACTGACGGCGGCCAAAAATGTTGCCAGCGTCAAGACGGCGTTGGTCATTCGCGGCGCTAAGGACGAGCCAGGCGTGCCGTTCGAGGTGCTCGAAGCGCGGCTGGCACGCGACGCCTAAGGGCGCTGCGCGGTTTACGGTTCAGGATAGCGACATTAGGTAACGGCCCTGCTGCCAGTGCCTAGAGGCGCGCGCGGATGCACGAGGCTGCCGAAATCGGCGGGGCGCTCGACATGCGGAAACAGCTCCATGAACAGCTCTAGCTGGCGGAATGTCAGGTGGTCCTGGAAGCCGGGGCCGGGGTGATACGTCTCGACCGCGAGGCCGGCGGCGGTGATCGTCGCGTGGCGGCGCAGCACCAGATGATATAGTCGCACCGCGCCTGGCGGGCTGAGTTCGATGACCTGCGTGCCGTCGATCATGTCGCGCACTGGGCGCAGCACTAAATCGGAATGGGCATTACCCGATTGCATCAGATTGCGGTGTACGATGCGCGCGCCAGGGCCGGTCATCAGATCGGCCATCGGCCTGCCCATACCCAGTGCGCCAGTCAGTATGCGGGTCAGTCGCGGAACTTTGCGTGCAGTATCGGACGCCCCAAATTCGGGCTGGCGCAGGGACATGCTGCCGATCCAGAGGATGGATGAGGGGCCGCGCTCGTTCGTCAGCACCTTCATGCCGGGCGTTAGATCCTCGATCGCAACGGGACCGCGCGTGGTGGCGATCAGCGTGCCGCGCGCAAAGGCCGAAAACGCGGCCTCGAAAACTGGGATTGCGGGAACCGAATGGCGTGCCTCTCTGGTGCTGCCATCACTGCGCAGATAAGCAATTTCGCAAGCTTGCGTGGCCGTCAGGGCGGTGTCCCTTGCGCCTGTACCACTCAGGCCCGTGCGAGTGTGGCCCGTGCGAGTGTGGCCCATGTGGCTCTGGCGCCGTGCATCCTCCAACCGGCCGGTATCGGCGTGCATGGCGCCCGCAAGGCTGATATGGGATGGAATGTGGGCCATGAGTCTGCACGCTTTCCGGGATGAAAACCCCAAGGATTGATGGGTGTAGGTGGCACCGCGCGGCGGCGCCGGCAGGGTTAGGCGCTGCGGAGCATCCGTTGGCGCGGCATGATGGGTGTCATGCGCTCTGCCAAGCTCTTGCGCTGGCCCCGCTGAAACGGCAGGGCAGGCGTGCCGCCTGCAGCAGTTTTCAGAACGGATGTCATCCAGCGCTTCTGCGGTTTGATGTGCATGTCTATGCTCCTAATCGGCCCGGTTGCCGGGATTGGTGTTTAATCTTTCACCTATCTGCCAATGATTTACGGCCATGATTTGGCAGTGGCGGGGCATTTGCAGGTGGGCATTGGAAAACCAGCCGATCCTGCTTGATCTGGCTACAATCATAATATCTTCAAAGAAATATACCGATTTTGCGTCTCAGGCCCGCCAGGCGGGCCGCGATCTTGGCGCCAATCTGGGCAAAGCTGTGACCGCGCGCCCGATGTCTGCCGTATGTCCGCCCAGATCTAGAGGCGGATGGCCGAGATCAGCCTGCCGTAATCGGCTTCGCCTCGGTGGGTGGTGCGGCGATAGGAATAGAATCGACCCTCGTCTGCATAGGTGCAGTGGCTGGTCCATTCCGCATTGCTCACGCCTGCACGGCGCAGACAGTCCAGCCCGAAGGCAGGCAGATCGAACTGTAGCTTGTCCGCCGCACCGGCGGTAAAGAAGCGGGCGTTACCCGCGTCATCGGCAAGGAATGCATCCGCAAATTCTACACTGACTTCGTAGGCCGATTGGCTGATCGCAGGGCCGATTACGGCATGGATGTTTGCGCGTGCGGCACCTGACGCGACCATCGCGTCGACAGTTGCTTCCAGGACACCGTCCAGCGCGCCGCGCCAGCCTGCATGTGCCGCACCGACTACGCCAGCGCCCGGATCCGCGAACAGGACGGGCAGGCAATCGGCAGTCAGAATCGCCAGCGCGATGCCGGGCATGGCCGTGACCAATGCGTCGGCGCGCGGTGCATCATCGGTATCCAGCGGCGCGTCTAGCGTTATAACATTGGCGGAATGGACCTGATGCACGCCTTGCAGATGGCTGGGTGGGACATTCATCGCAGCTGCGACGCGGGCGCGGTTAATACTAATAATCTCGTTCTGGTCACTTGATCCGCGGCCACAATTCAGTCCGGTGAATATGCCGGACGACGCCCCGCCGCGCCGGGTGAAAAACCCGTGGCGCAGGGGGGCGAGGTTGTCGGCGGTCAGAATTTCCAGCGTCATCGTGCCATTCTCATCCAGTCAATCCCGGCGGGGGTGCGGCGCCCTTAGGATAAAGGCCCATCACCTTGAAGAGCGTCCCCATTTCCGCCGGATGGGTCAAGCGCCGATGTGCAGCGACATGCGCACTACGCGCTTCGCCGCCGAGGGCGTCAGCCAGTTTTTGTGCGCGCTGCGCTATGCCCAGCCGCTCCAGAAATACGCCTTGGGCGGTCAGGTGGGTATGCTGGGCGGGCGCGACGGCCAATGCCAGCGCCTCGAAATCGACATGCGCTGTCAGATCGGCGGCGCCGGGGCCGACATAGGGATCAGCGGCGGCATGAGCGCGCATCGCCTGAAACGTATCGCCCAAGCTGCGCCAGTCGCCGTAGTCCACGATCAGCGCTGCGCCGCCGTTTCGTGCGATCTGCGTGCCGACATGCGCCGCAATGCGTGTGCCTGCATCGCAGAACTCGACGATGTCGCCGTCCGCCGTATCGCCAAGGCGGTGGCCCAACATTGGCAGCAAGGTGGGCGCGCTGAGTGCGGGGATCAGGCGGGGGCCGTCGCGGCTGACCATCAGCTCGCGCCACGCCGGGCCATCGCGTCGCGCCTGCCGGATCGGCAGCGCGTCGAAAAACTCGTTGGCGGCGAGGAGCAGGGGGATGTCTGGCAGCGCCTCGACCCCGGTGTGCCATTTGGGGGCATACCCCTCAAGCGTCTTGGCCTGCACGGAGCGCAGGGTTGGCGATGTCTCGACCAGATGCACTTGCGCGGCGGCGTGAAATCCCGGCACGCCCCGCGTGGCACGCAGGATATCGGCCATCAGCGTGCCGCGCCCCGGCCCCAGTTCGGCCAGTGCGAAGGGCGCGGGCGCGGCCTGATCCAGCCATGCCTGCGCCAGCGACAGCCCAATCAGTTCGCCAAACATCTGACTGATCTCTGGCGCGGTGGTGAAATCGCCCGCCGTGCCTAGGGGGTCGCGCGTGGCGTAATAGCCATGTTTCGGGTGCATCAAGCACAACGCCATATAGTCGGCGAGTGTCATGGGGCCGTCCGCGTCGATCTGCGCTAGAATGATTTCGCCCAGTGCGGTCGCGCCGCGCGCGGTCATTTAGCGCGTGGGCGCATCAGGATCAGCAGCAGACCGAATGCGATCATTGGCAGGGACAGCAGTTGTCCCATAGTCAGGCCATAGCCTGCCGCCAGTTCCAGCGCGTGACCTAGCGGATTGCCAGACGTGATGAACTGCGCGTCGGCCTGCCGCACAAACTCCACGACAAACCGCGACAGCCCGTAGCCGGCGAAGAAACAGCCCGAGATCCAGCCCGGCCGCTTGAGCGCACCGCGCCCGTAGGCCAGCCACAGCAGAACCGCCCCCAGTACAATCCCTTCTAGCAGCGCCTCATACAGTTGCGAGGGATGGCGCGCGCACAGGCCTAATACGCCGACGCAGTCCTGCGCCGCACCGCCAGGAAAGATCACGCCCCAAGGCATCTCCGTCGGCCTGCCCCACAGCTCGGCGTTGATGAAATTGGCGATCCGGCCTAGCGCCAGCCCAATGGGCGCGGCCATACAGAGCAGATCACCGACCGACAATATCCGTAGCTTGTGACGTAGCGAGAAGGCGATGCAGGCCACCAGAACGCCCAACATCCCGCCATGAAAGGACATGCCACCCTGCCAGACCATCAATATCTGGCTTGGATGCGACAGGTAGTACCCCGGCTGATAAAACAGCACAAAGCCAAGACGACCGCCCAGAATGACGCCCAGAATGGCCCAGAACAGCAGGTCTTCGACTTGCTTGGGGCTCATTGCCGCCTTGCCGCTCTGCCACAGACTTGGCCGCCGCACCGCGCCCAGCACGATTCGCCAGCCGGCAAGAATGCCCGCGATATAGGCTAGAGCATACCAGCGCAGCGCGAACTCCATGCCAAAGACGGAGATCGAGTACAGCTCGGGTGAGATATTGGGGAAGGGGATGACCGCATACATAATGCCTTGATGGCCGCGCAGCAGGGGAGAAGTCAACGGGGCGGTTTGCATCTTATGGCGCATCTTG
>Ga0307966_1000613_pt1 | contig 29389 bp, 24 predicted proteins | sample OrgLakmetagen646_FD_203141 | JGI IMG/M metagenome (GOLD analysis project Ga0307966, IMG submission 203141) | Saline water microbial communities from Organic Lake, Antarctica - #646 | ecosystem: Environmental > Aquatic > Non-marine Saline and Alkaline > Saline | place: Antarctica: Organic Lake... | reverse complement strand
TTATCTTTATCGGCACTCCAATTAACGATTTCGTTGCGAATGCAGTGATCGCTCAAATGCTGTTTTTGCAAATGGAGGATCCTAAGAAGGACATCAGCCTCTACATCAATTCCCCTGGCGGCAGCGTTACTGACGGGATGGCGATCTATGACACGATGAACTTTTTGCAGTGTGACATGGTCACTTATTGCGTGGGGCAGGCGGCAAGTATGTCGACCTTACTCTTGGCCGCGGGCACAAAGGGTAAGCGCTACGCACTCCCGAACAGCCGAGTCATGATGCACCAACCGACCGGTGGCGCGACAGGCCAAACTTCGGATATCTCGATTGCCGCGCGCGAAATTCTGCGTTGGAGAGAGCGTATGAATGCTTTAATTGCTCACCACACGAATAAGACGGCTGATGAAATCGCGGCTGATTCTGATCGTGACTTTTACCTGACCGCTCAAGAAGCCTGCGATTATGGCATCGTCGATAAGGTAATAGAGCCAAAAAGCTAGTTAAAGATTTATGGCTAAATCTACACGGATGACTTTTTGCTCGTTTTGCGGCAAAGCACAAAACGAGGTCAAAAAAATGATTGCGGGACCTGCTGGTGTCCACATTTGTGACTCCTGTGTTTCAGTTTGTAAGACGATCATTGATCGCGAACTGGCCGGAATTGTTCCAAAAAATGGAGACGGCAAACAAGCTAAGGACGACACACCGAATCGTTTCAATTTAATCAAGCCTGCCGAAATAAAAAGACGGCTCGATCAGCACATTATCAGTCAAGACTATGCGAAGCGAGCTCTGGCGGTTGCTGTCTATAATCACTACAAGCGCCTCAGTTCCGAAGACGGCTCAGTTGCTTCTCAAAAGCTGAGCGAAGCGCACGTAGATGTGCAGATTGAAAAAAGTAATATACTACTGCTAGGGCCGACTGGTAGTGGGAAAACGCTTCTAGCGCGCACGCTCGCTAAGATGCTGGATGTGCCTTTCGCGATCGCAGATGCGACGACCTTGACCGAAGCGGGCTACGTGGGCGAGGACGTTGAAAATATCGTGCTGAGGCTGCTTCAGTCTGCAGAGTATGATGTAGAAAAAGCACAGTGCGGTATCATCTACGTGGATGAGATCGATAAGATTGGTCGTAAGACGGACAATGTATCCATCACGCGGGACGTTTCCGGCGAGGGCGTGCAGCAAGCACTGCTGAAAATTCTGGAGGGAACTGTTTGTAATGTGCCGCCACAAGGAGGCCGTAAGCACCCTAATCAGGAGTATATCCAATTAGATACATCGAACATTTTGTTTATTTGCGGAGGTGCCTTTGTCGGCTTGGATAAAATTGTGCAAAGTCGTGTGGGTTCCAAAGCGATGGGCTTTGATACGAGCCGCGATCAACGCTATGATGAGGTCCCGCTGAGCGAGCTTTTACGTGAAACACAACCTGAGGACCTCGTTCATTTTGGGATGATTCCTGAGTTCATCGGTCGTTTGCCCATGGTTGCTGTACTCGATGAATTATCCCGCTCGGATTTAGAGCATATCTTGCTCAACACCAAAAATTCCCTAGTCAAACAATACGGTAAGCTGTTCTCGATGGAAGGCGCTAAGTTGCATTTCACGAAGGATTCGATTGCAGCGATTGCTGAGAAAGCGATCGAGTTAAAGACCGGTGCGCGGGCCCTGCGGTCCATCATGGAGCGGATCATGCTTGATATCATGTATGACCTGCCGCAAAGCGAAAACGTAGAGGAAGTGACCATTAACCGAGCAGTCGTGGAAGGTCGCGGTAAGCCGAAGCTTAAATACTTAAAAGTTAAGCCCAACGACGACGCATCAGATTCTAGCGACGAATCTTCTGACGAAGACGCTGCTTAGACTACCCAAGTCTTCGACTAGCGAGCTTGATTGGTATCTAACTTTAGGCTGAGTGTGACTTGAGTTGCATCATCGAGTGGCTCAATTTTGAAAGACCATTCGTTGGCATCAGAGGTGGCTTTACACAGGCGAAGTCCAAGTCCAGTCGAAACGATATCCACTTTTGCATCGAAAGGATCGCCCTCAGAGAGTGCTTTTGCGATGTCCTCGCGTATCGGATGACCTTCATTGACGACGCGCAGAGTCAGGCGATCGTTTGAGTTTGCTTCCCAACGGAAACTTAGCCGTCCACCATTACGCATGTGAGTAAGCGCATTAGTAATAACGTTTCTTAAAACAGTTTTCAGCATGTTTTGATCAACGATTACACTAATTTCAGTTTCTGGAAGATCAGTCTTAATGGCCTTACTGTTGATTTGGACCGCATAGACTTGGATTTGATTGTGGATAAGCCTTCTTAAATTGGTAGCTTCTTCTTGAATACGAACACCTCCCCAATTTGTGCGCGTCCAGGTCAGTAAATTTTCAAGCAGTGAGTAGAGTGATTTAGTGCTCTCATTAATATCTGTAACAAAGCTCTTATAATCCTCTAAATCGTAGTCTTCCGAAGACTCGAGAGTGATTTCAGAATACTGAACGATACTGTTCATAGGTGCCCGAAGGTCGTGAGAGAGTGTTTCCAATAGACGGGTTTTCTCTTTAACTGCCGTTTCCAGCGCGAGGGTGCGTTCTTTTACCTGCTGTTCTAATTCAGCGCTATTTTTCGTCTCCGCTTTAACCGCACGTGATAAGTTTTCGATCGCTTGCCGATCCGATTGCATCTTTGCCTGTTGGATAGATCGCACCAATAATCCCAGCGCAATCGATATAAACAGCATTTCGACGAAAGAAGAACCCAGTAACTTGAAGTAGTTGTTCGGATCAAACGCTACCAAGCCGAGCACTTGTAGTGCGTAGTAAATGACTGCGATAAAGTGCGGAATGAATGCAAAAAAGATAAGAACGTGTTCTCTTTTACCATTGAGCGCCCGATAGCCGGCTATCGCGGGATATACTGCAGAGGCGATAATGACTAAGATAGACTGTATATTAATAACCAATGCCCACAGCGTAGGGAAGGGAATCAAAACGATTTGAATGAGCAGGCAATAGAAACAGACGCGCAGTAGTTTCAGTATGCGAAAACAGTTTGGATAGTCTTTTTTGAGATTTAGAAAGTCTTCGAGAAATTTGAGGGCGAAAATTACGGTCAAAGGGAGACTGGAAATGAGTATCGGGTGTATCCACTTAAACTGCGCAAGCGATGTACCCAAATAGAAACCTTCAAGTGCGCCGATGGATATCGCGTGGAACGCTAAAAAGATAGCATAATACAGATAGGCTTGGATCTTCGAATTCAGATAGACGAAGAGATTGATGAGTAGTAAGATCGCAATGATACCAAAATAAATCCAGGCGATGTTTTCGCTAATACGCTGTGTCGATAAATATTCAGTAGTGGTGGTCCAAAGCTTAGGTCTTAGAACAATTGGATACGCGGTGCTTATATCTAAATAATACTGAAGCGCTTCGTCGTCAGCGTTTGAGCTTTTTAAAGAAAAAGAAGGGTTTTGATCGAGATAGGGCCGCTCTTTGAGCGGGGTAGATCGACGGATTTCGGTTTTTTCAATGAGTCCCGAACTCAACACTTTCGTCAGGGTGACTGATTCTATGTCTGCGCGATCCAACCCAAATACTTCGTAGCCTTCTAAATCTTCAGCGGGTAGAGCGACCCGGCTTGAACCGGCATCAAAATGATAACCTCGTGAGCTTTTGGTCACAGGCTTATCAACTTGATAATCATCCTTTACAAATTGCAGCTGAGCATCGAGTAGCCAAATGTGCATGTAGCGATCACTGAATACATCGACTGATTTGAAAACCGATATCGTCAGTAAAAAGGCGAGTGTCCCTAACGCTAGAACGGCACGTAGTTGTTTGTTTGGCATGAGCTAACGACCAGTATAACTACTTTTTGAGATTCTCAACTTTTTCGATTACTGCGTTTTCGGCGCCCCTGCTTGCTCGGTCCGTTTGTGGGAGAAGTCTTAGGTTTACTCGAGCGTTGGTTGCCGCTATTACCTGAACGTCGAGACTTTGAACCTTTTTTTGCGCCGTTAGGTTTTGCTCTACGGTCAATCCGATCTGTGGATGAGATGACCCGAAAGTCGATTTGCCTTTTGAAACGGTCAACGCGCTCGACCTGAACCATAATGTGTTGGCCCAGCGAATAGGTATTTTTTGTGCGTCGTCCAACTAAGCTATTACCGTCGCTGGATGCATGATAGAAGTCATCTTCGAGCGTGGAGATGTGAATCATGCCAAAAGCCTGTGAGTCGGTCAGTTCAATGAAGAGTCCGTGGTTTTTGACATCGGTTATAATCGCCTTGAAAGCTTGCTTATCGTCCTTCTTTAATTCGCGTTCGTAGTATTCGAGCAACTTGGTTTTTACCGATTCTCTTTCTGCATCGACGCTATTTCGCTCGGTCACGCAGAGGTGATCGCCGAGTGATTCCAGCTTACCTTGTGTGTAGCGAATGTCTGGATTCTTAGAGGCAGAATCAGCGGAAATTTTATGTAGGTAATTATTAACTACCCGGTGAACTATGAGGTCTGAATAGCGGCGTATTGGCGATGTGAAGTGCGTGTAATCAGACTTTGCCAGACCGTAGTGGCCATCCGCGCGTGCCCGATATTGAGCCTGCTTCAAGCTGCGTAGAACATGAATCTTCAGTGTGTAACCCTGGGGGTGTTCTTTAAGCTTTTTAAGCAGGGCAGTCATCTCGCGAGGTTTGCCAAGATTACCACATTTTATACCGAAAGCCTGCATCGTTTCACGAAGCTCGTTTAGTTTTTCTTCTTCCGGTTTATCGTGCACTCGATAGATGCAGGGGAAGTTATTTTTCTTCATTATACGCGCTACCTGTTCGTTGGCAGAGAGCATGTATTCTTCAATCAACTGGTGACTTTCGTCATTATGCTGCTTTTCGATGCGGTCAGCATAGCCTTCTTCGTCGACGTAGAGCTTTACTTCGACCATATCCAAGTCGAGTGAGCCTTTTCGAAAACGGCGTTGTCGCAGGATATCAGCGATTTGCCACATTTTACGTATACTTGAATGGAGCTTTTCCATTTCGGGGTCGGAAAGTGTATCGAGGGATCGTCCGGTAGAACCCGTTTGGTGTTTTGGGGGCAGGGGCGTTTTTTTAATGCTCTCGAAATCGTCTTCTTTCATGAAAGCATACGCTTGGCGATAGGTCAGGCGTTTATCGCTATTGATAACAGTGTTGGCGAAGCGGACATCGGCGACGTCTGCCTGATCGGTGAACGTAATAAAGCAGGTTTTTGTCAGGCGGTCTTCGGCTTCGACTAGACTGCAGAGTCCGTTGGAAAGCGCGTGTGGTAGCATTGAAATAACGGTGCCCACCAGGTAGGTGCTGTTTCCGCGTTTCTGTGCTTCGACATCGAGGGGACTGCCTGGTTTGACGTAAGCGCTGACGTCAGCGATATGAATACCGATGCGTGTTTTACCGCCATCCAGGTGTTCGATGGAAAGCGCATCGTCGAAGTCTTTCGCATCGTCCGGATCAATTGTAAAGGTGAAGAGATCCCGGCAGTCTTCGCGACCTTCGATGTCCTGCTTGCGGACATGGTCGGGGATGCCTTCTGTCTGCTTGAGCACGGCAGAGGGGAAGGTTGGGTCGAGATCGAATTTGTAGAGAATCGCTTTGAATTCAGCATCAGGTTCATGGGTGCGCCCCAACACTTCGATGATTTCACCCTCGGGATTAAGGTGGCGTTGTTTCCACTCAAGAAGTTTAACGACTACTTTATCACCTACTTTCGGAATCGGCTGAATGCCACTGTTCTGAGGGTCAGGGACGAGGATGTCTTGCGTGATTCTAGGGTCATCGGGGATAACGAAAGAAGCGTGGCGACCACGCTCTAAAGTGCCGGGGATCTTTTCGTGTGCCCGTTTGAGAATACGAATAACCCGGACATTCGGCTTTTGATTCGGATCAGCCTTTTGAGATGCTCCACCTCTGCCGCGGCCTTTAAATGGGCGATTCGATGGTTCTTTAATCCGAGCTAGCACAGTGTCTCCGTGCATGGCGACGGCAGTATCTTCTGAGGACACAGGGTAGCCTTCCATTACCGGTGTTGCCGGATTTGCATCCGGGATGAGTGTGGCTGCGCCGCTTTGGCGAAAAAGGATGCGCCCGCTGACGAGATCCGCATCTTGAGGGATGCAGAGTTTATCTTTTTTCAGTCGGGCGATTTCGCCGCTTTCGAGCATCTTATCGATTAAGACATGCGCTTCTTGAGCACTTTCGGGCGAAAGGCGGAGGACAGAGATCGCTTCTTTGCGGCTTAGGGGGACGTAGTCTTTAGCGCCGAAGAGTTTGAGTAATTGAGAACGTAGTTCCATATATTTTCTAGCTTAATGAAGAGACTGCTAATTGCGAGCGGATAAGCCTAGGATTGTTGGGTCTGCTGTTTTGGAGATTGGGATGAAGTCCGGAAAAAATCATGATTTTATAAAAGGAAGTAGTGCATTGTGTAGTTCATGCATACGCGCTGGTTTGACTATAAAATCATCCATGCCTGGATACTCTTTTTTGAATAAAGATGGATCTATATTGGTTGCGGTAAAAGCAATGATAGGGACTTGCGACAATCTTTTTTGCGTGGGTGTAGCGGCATCGCTGTCTGCCCAGTTGCGAATGATTTGTGTCGCGCTGGGTCCGTCTAGTATCGGCATGTTACAATCCATTAGTATTAACTCGATGTCGTGATCATCATTCAGCGTATCAATCACTTCAGATCCATTAGACACTGTCTTATAAGTGCAGCCTAAAACATCCAATTGGCGACAAATAATCTTTTGATTGATACGATTATCCTCCGCGACAAGAACATGTAGCCCCAGAGAAGCTTTTTCATAGTCGAGATTGATTTTTACCGGCTCTTCATATGCGACTTTGGAAACTGCGAATTGAAGGGTGAATTCGAAGCGGGAGCCTGCATCTATTTCACTTTCAGCCGACAATTCACCCCCCATCATGTTTACGATTCTTGAACTAATCGCTAGCCCAAGACCGGTGCCCCCGAAGCGCCGTGTAGTCGAAGAGTCTGCTTGAGTAAAACGTTCAAAGATCATTTTTTTCGTTTCCGCATCCATGCCGATTCCAGTATCAGATACGCTGAATATGACCGATGCTTGGTTTGCATCATTTTTAATGACTTTAGCGGCCACCGTAACGGTGCCACCTTCAGGCGTGAACTTTACAGCATTGCTTAGCAGGTTTATGAGGACTTGCTTTAAGCGCAAACAGTCACCAAGTAAGCTGATTTTTAATTCAGGTGTTGGGTTAAAGTTAATCTCGACTGCTTTTTTCTGAGCGCTGTTGGATATGACCAATATAGATTCATCGAGGATATGACGGAGGGTAAAAGTCTCATTCTCTACCTTGAGTTGGTTGGCCTCTATCTTCGAAAAGTCCAGTATGTCATCGATAAGCCTAAGGAGATGGTTGCCCGAATCTGCAATTATGCTAAAATAATCACTTTCTTTTCCGCTAGCATCCGAGCGCCCTTTAAGTAATTCGGTTTGAGCGATGATCCCATAAAGTGGGGTGCGTATTTCATGGCTCATGTTTGCCAGAAAATCGCCTTTAGCCTTATTAGCTGCTAGAGCTTCTTTGGTTGCGGTTTCGAGCGCTTTTGTTCGCTCGGTAACACGATCCTCAAGTTGGCGGTTCATTGCTTTGACTGTCTCAAGCGAATGCTCGCTCCGTTTGGTGACATATTCCAGTAGCAATACGACGATGATTCCCAGTGTGAAAATAATTGTTAGGGCAACGAATCCGTCACGAGCTAAAACATTCGCGGCATAATCCAGCGATCCGGGAATATTGGGTCGATTGAGTGTTTTGAAATAAAAGACACAGTTACCTAAAATAACGGTAGCAAAACAGATTAAACGAGTGCGATTGCAGGCGAAAACCAGGCAAACCAAAAGCATGATGCAGTCGTAAATAAAAATTTGTAGACCAGTGCCTATGGGTTGTAAAAACATTGAAGCTGGGTTCAGTGCAATGATTACGTGGAAAGGGACGATCAGCAGGCCAGCCATCAAAGAGCCTGCTAACTGAATTTTGTCTTTCATTATCAAGCGAGCCGAAATGATGACTGCAAAGATGATTAGAAAATTGACGAGTAATCGGTAGCCGATGCCTTCAGGGCTGACCAAAAAAATCCGCACTATATTCACCACGACTATGGCTACAAAAAGCAGCTGCATTCCCGAAATTAATCGCGCTTTTAAGCGTATTAACTCGTTCTGGTCCTGATAGACTCGATCGAGTTTTCTTAAATATTCACCTATAGGGCGCTTCATAATTGGATCAAATTAAACTCAGAGCACGGGTGCGCAAATACAGAAAATGGTATTTTTAGCATACACAATGTTTGAGGAGCTAAAAAAATGCCACGTAATTAGCTCACTATTCTATCTTTGCTGATTAGGCGCTTTTGAGCTTAACCAATTTATAAGTAGATCGGCAAAAAGCTCTGGGGCCTCCAAATGCGGCGAGTGCCCTGACCGAGGTATCGAGCCTATACTCGACTGCTGCAATAGCTTATGTAAGCGACAGCTGATATCGGAATATTTTCGATCCATTTCGCCCGTGACCAGAAGCGTTGGTATTCCTGAATTAGAGACTTGAGGCCAGAGGTCTGGAAAACTGCCTTGTCCGAATTGGCGGAGACTGTCGGCGAGTCCGTTGGGTGTCTGCAATAAGCGGTTTCGTTGCATTATTAGCCGGTTACTTTCAGGGATCGTTGACTGACTTTTGATTGTCGGCTGTGCCTGCCAGTATTCTAGAAATGCTTCAATGCCTTCACTTTCAATTTTCTGAGCGAGCAGCCCATCTGACAATCTACGTTTTGCTCGGGCATCTTCACCTTCGATTCCAGGGTTGACGCTGATAAGGATAAGCGCGTCCCATGCATTCGAGTAGGCGAGTGCGTGTAGCAGGGCAGCACGTGCACCCATTGAGTAGCCGAGTAGCACTCTTTTGCTTGAAGGATCGATCGTAAGTCTAGCTTGCTCTACGCAATCAATGGTGGCTTTTGGAGAGCAATCCAGCGTCGGTATCGGCCCATGCCCGGGGAGATTGGGCAGGTGCCAGTCTATCATCTCTGCGGTTGTTTCAGCTAGATACGAAAAATCCTCGCCTACACCAGTGAAGCCGTGCAGAGCGAGGATTTGAAATGGTTTTGGCATGTTTCTACGATTAGAAAGTCAGGGCCAATTGTGCCTATTCGACGACTTTACCGGAAATGATTTCCTGTTTTTCAACTGGGCGGTCGCCGGGACCTTTTTTGACTGCTTCGAGCTTTTTAATCACATCCATACCTTCAACGACTTCGCCGAAAATGGTGTGGTTCATGTGTAACCACGGAGTCAGTGCTGTTGTAATGAAAAACTGGCTACCGTTGGTGCCTGGACCAGCATTGGCCATGGCCAGTAGACCGGGCTTATCAAATTTTACGTCGCGCGCGCACTCATCTTTAAAATGCTTCCCCCAAATAGATTCTCCACCGCGGCCAGTGCCGGTTGGGTCGCCGCCTTGGATCATAAATTCTTCGATGATACGGTGAAAGACGACGCCATCGTAGTAGCCGTTTTTCAAGTGTGTAGTGAAGTTTTCGCAGGTCTTCGGTGCGATGTCTTCAAAAAGTTCAAATGTGATACTACCTTGGGTGGTTTCTAGGATTACTTTGGCCATGATTTATTTGTTTTATGTGTAAAAACCGTTAATAGACGTTCGTGAACGTGTATTATTGGTTGATAGAATTATGATTTTTTTAATGTGCTGATTGTTTCGACGACAAAATGCTCAAGGTTGGCCTGTGGCGACTCGAAACCGAGTGCTAGATCGAGTTCTTTGAGCGTTTTTGAGGTCATTGGGCCGATGCTACCGTAAATCGGAATTCTGGCATCAGCATCCAATTCGAGTGCTGATTTCTGTTCGATAAATGATTTCACGGTCGAGGAACTCGTGAATAAAACAGCGTCGGCGCCTTCCTTGCGATAACGTGCCGCGCTGGGCTCCTCACTCAGTTCGGTCCGGCTTGTTTTGTAGAGTGGAAGCACGTCGACGATCGCGCGAGCTTCGGTTTCCAAACGCTGCACGAGGTTATCCCGGTTTTGGTTCCCAGTGATAACGAGCACTTGAATACTTTCGAGGCCCTCTTTTTCAATTAGTTCATCCGCGAGCGCATTTGCATTGGCCGTTTTTGGAATGAGGTCGACTTTCAGATTCTGAGCTTCAATCGCTTGGGCGGTAGCCGTGCCGACGGCGGCGATACGCATCGGGCCGAGACAGCGTATGTCATCGAAAGCACGATGGAAGAGCTCAAAGAAATTATTCACACCGTTCGCACTTGTAAAAATAATCCATTCGTAGACGGCAATTCCAGTGAAGATTTCGCCCAGACGTTTTGGATCAAATGACTGCTCCACTTTGATAAATGGGAGTTCGATCACTTCTGCGCCGTTGCTTTCCAGCAACTGGGTCAGTTGACTGGCCTGCTCGCGGGCCCGCGTGACCGCGATGCGTTTGCCGAAGAGTGGGCGACCTTCGAACCAATCGGCTTTGGCGCGGTGCTTAACCACGTCGCCGATGATCACAATTGCGGGTGCCCCCAGTCCGGATGCAGAGAGGTCAGCAATGATCGTCTCGACCGTTCCAAAGAGCGAACGTTGGCGATTGAGCGTGGCCCACTCGATAATCGCGACGGGCGTTTTCGGATCAAGGCCGCCATCGATCAGTTCGTCGATGATTCGTGGGAGTTGACCTATGCCCATGTAGATACAGAGCGTGCCTTTGAACTTTGCGTAGTCGCGAAAATCGATACTGAGGGTGTGTTTTTCGGGGTTTTCGTGGCCTGTAAGAAAAGTAATCGATGAGCTATGGTCGCGGTGCGAAAGGGGAATGCCGGCATAAGCGGCAGCGGCCAATGCAGCGGTCACGCCTGGGACAATTTCAAAAGGAATTTTATCGATTTCCAGCTGTTCAATCTCTTCACCGCCGCGACCGAAGACGAAGGGATCGCCTCCTTTTAAGCGAACGACCGAACGGCCTTTGAGGGCATGTTGGACAAGGATTTCTTCGATCTCATCCTGTGGGATCGAATGACGGCCGGCACTTTTACCTACGTAGATTTTTTCAACATCGCCGCGTGCCCAGTCAAGTAGTTTTGGATTGGCGAGATAGTCGTAGACGATGACGTCTGCCTTCTCGATGAGTTCGCGTGCACGCACGGTGAGTAGACCGGGGTCCCCGGGGCCTGCGCCGATGAGATATACTTTACCTGTTTTGGACATATATTTAGAAGCTGGGAAATAGAATTCGAAAGGCAGGAGCTAAAAGAGTATAGAGAAAATACGTTCCAGCTCGGAGTCGATTTGTTCGATCGATTCTAGTTCAAAATGAAATACGGTGTATCCGACATCCGGATGAAAAATATGAAAAGTATCGTCGGCGAAGTGAGCACCCACGGGGGTCTGACAACCACCACCGAGCTTGCGAAGGAATGCACGCTCGAGGGATACGGCCCGTTTGGTCTGCTCGCAGAAAAGGCTCTCGTATTTAACGAGTTCGGATTGGCGGCATTGGATCGCTATGGCGGCTTGGCCAGGGGCAGGGACAACTTGCTCAAGGGAGAGTTCAAGAAACTCAAGGCCTGGATATTCGGTGATGTTTAGACGATCGAGTCCAGCCGCAGCGAGTAGGGTGGCATCCGCTTCGCCGTCTTCGACAATCTTACGCATACGGGTGCCGACGTTGCCGCGAATGGTGGTCCATTCAGCCTTTGGTTGGAGGATGCCTAGTTGCGCACGGCGGCGGGGACTGCTCGTCGCGATTGTCTTTGGAGTGGGTTTATCGGATAGATGCACGAGCACATCGTTGGCACGAGCGCGTGGCAAATATCCGGCAATGCAGAGATCGTCTTTAAATTGAGTCGGTAGGTCTTTAGCACTATGGACGGCGAGCGTCGCACGGTCGTCGAGGAGCGCATCTTCGAGCTCTTTAGTGAAAAGGCCGATCCCACCGCGTTTTTCGAGCGACCAGGTTAGGCGTTCATCGACTTTGGTGCTCAGTCGTAGTTCTTCAAAACTGTCTTCAGGCAGCTTTTCTGAGAGCCATGCGCATACCATCTCCGTCTGCTTGAGGGCAAGCGGACTTTTGCGGGTCGCTATACGGATGGTGGAGGGCATGAGCAGTTGATGTTTTGCGGAAACTTGAAGGCAAGCGTTCCGACCATTGAAATACGAAGATAGAAACTAAAAAGCGGTCACAGGTATGAAACCCGCGACCGCTTGTAAAATCAAATTTGAAATGCGCTTAGTTGTATGAAGCTTGCGAACCTTTGATGTTACGCTTCTTGACCCAAGGCATAAGAGAGCGAAGGCGTTGGCCGGTTTTTTCAATTTGGTGGTTTTGTCCGTCCTTGATGAACTGCTTATAATTTGGCAGGCCATCTTTGTATTCTTTGACCCAGTTTTTGGTGAACTTACCCGTTTGGATGTCTTTAAGAATGGCCTTCATTGCCTTACGAGACGAAGCGTTGATCACGCGTGGACCTGAAATGTAGTCACCCCATTCAGCGGTTTCCGAGATGGAGAAGCGCATGCCGGAGATACCGGATTCAACCATAAGGTCGACGATCAGCTTCAGCTCGTGCAAGCACTCGAAGTAAGCCATTTCAGGTTGGTAACCCGCTTCAACGAGTGTTTCGAAACCAGCCATAACGAGCTCGGAAGCACCGCCGCAAAGAACGGCTTGCTCGCCAAAGAGGTCGGTTTCACATTCTTCTTTGAAGGTTGTTTGGATAACGCCTGCACGTGTGCCGCCGACGCCTTTAGCCCATGCAAGTGCCACGGACTTGGCATTCTTGGAGGAACCTTTATTAATTGCGATGAGTGCGGGAACGCCTTTGCCCTCTACATATTGGCTGCGAACAACGTGGCCGGGGCCCTTCGGCGCAATCATGATGACGTCGATGTCTTTTGGGGCTTCGATTAATCCAAAGTGGATCGCGAGACCGTGCGTGAATGCAAGGGTTTTACCCTTAGTCAAATGCGGTAGGATGTCGCGCTCATACACTTCAGCCTGCTTCATGTCAGGAACTGCCAACATGATGACGTCCGCTTTCTGAACAGCTTCAGCCGTTTCGAACACTTCGAAACCCTGGCTTTGAGCGACCTTGACGGACTTGCTCTTGGCGTAGAGGCCAATGATCACTTTAAGACCACTGTCCTTTAGGTTTTGTGCGTGGGCGTGGCCTTGAGAGCCGTAGCCGATGATCGCGAGTGTCTTTTTCTTGAGGACTTTTAGGTCCGCATCTTTGTCAGTATAGACTTTAGCTGGCATATGTATCGTAGTTGTGGGGCTGTTTTAGCTCCTGGTTAATTAAGAAGGTAGTTATAAGAAAAGATTTTAACCGCGCTTGAGCGCGAGATTTCCAGTGCGGGCCATTTCAGTGATTCCGTAGGGCTGGATTAGGTCGAGAAATGCCTGCACCTTGTTGGCGTTACCAGTCATTTCAATATTCATGGTTGCTGCGGCCACATCGATGATTTTCGCCCGAAAGATATCGCAAACTTGCATGATCTCAGATCGTTTGGCGGCTGGAGCACTGACCTTGAGCATGATGAGTTCACGTTCGGTTGCGGTGCCATCTGAAAATTCGGTGACTTCGATTACATTGATCAGCTTGTTAACTTGCTTAATCGCTTGCTCGAGGGATTCGCTGTCACCAACTATGGTAGCAGTTATGCGAGAGAGGCTCGGATCCATCATCGGGCCGACATTCAGTGTCTCGATATTGAAACCGCGGCCGCTGAACATGCCAGCGATGCGCGCGAGCACTCCGAATTTGTTTTCGACGAGGATAGATATTGTATGGCGCATGATGTAGAGCTGGACATTTCCCTTGCTCGAACTCGAAAATGGTAGACGGAGAGGGATTCGAACCCACGACCCCCTCGGTGTAAACGAGGTGCTCTAACCAACTGAGCTATCCGTCCTCATGTTTGAGAAAACGAGTAAGATGTGCCTGTCTAAAAGTGAATCAAGCCTAAAAACTTTTTCTCTGGGTCTATTTCGCGATTAGATCGGCGGACTTTCAGAGTAATTGATTATAAAGGTGGAGAAATCTGTTCGCGCTGAGCGGGTGTGCTGCAACCAAAGGCTTTTACGGCAAGGCTTTTAGGCAGAATCATTTATCGGCAGAATGATTTGAATTGCGGAGCGCAGTACGTTTTTAGACGCTGTGTGCCCAATCTCCGCTATTTCCTTTGAACCCGTTTTCATGCGGGACTTCTTAAATGGTGGTGAGAGCCGGATTGGCTTCGTCACTTTCAGTGACTTCGGTTCTTCGAACTCATGCTGGCGCATGCCCCTTCTTCGGTCGCTTCGCTCCCTGCGTCAAACCAGCGGGCTGGTTCTTCATCCGGCTCCCACATGAAAAAACCCGTTCTTGCGAACGGGTTTTTAAATGGTGGTGAGAGCCGGATTCGAACCAGCGAACTCAAAGAGGGCAGATTTACAGTCTGCTTGCTTTAGCCACTTGCATATCTCACCTGAAAAGGGAAAGGCGTGGACTGTAGGACTCTCACATAAGATGCCAAGTATTTTTTAGAAAATTCTTCGCGCTTAAATCTTTAAAGGTGAGTTGGAACCACGAATGGACACGAATTTTCACGAATGACTTTGGTAAAGATATCATTCGTAGATGCTTGTGAACTTTACTTGCGAATTCAGCTGGTGGAATAGCTGGCTCGATTTAGGCATTCACTTTGATTCTTGTAGATGAGTCTTCATACGTGGTTTCTGAATTTACTGCCTTAAGAACACTCCGTCTAAAGTAGGCTTAATGTTATAGCTAAGACACTTTCTAGCTGCGCCTGTGCTGCTATCTCAATTACATCCGAAGCAAAGCGATGGAAGTATTTGTTTTGGTTTCGGTTACATGCTTGAGATCGTGGAGGGTTCTGTCTTCTGTCTTTCGGAATCCGGCGTTTCCAATTCCATGTCTTTCGAAAAATTCTCTTTAAATAATCTGCCCAATTGGATGCGAGGCCGTCTAGACGATTCGCAACGTTTTTTGGCGCTCTGTATCTGTGCGGGTGTGATTTGTGGGCTGATTGGTGTGTTGTTTCACCTCGCGATTACTGGAGTATTTGAGACTTTATTTGGTTTTTATGCAGGGCTTGGTATCTGGGCGCTGCCTGCGATGGTGCTCTCGCCGGCTGTTGCGGGTGTCATTGTGGGTTTGATGATCCGTTACGTTTCGCCGACAGCAAGTGGTTCGGGTATCCCACAAACGAAGGCAGCCTATTATCAGAATTTTGGAGTCATCAAGACCTCGGAGGCTTTTTGGCGTTTCATTATTGGCACGGTATCAGTGGGTATGGGCAATAGCCTCGGGCGGGAAGGGCCGACGGTGCATATTTGCAGTGCAGTGTCTTCGAAGATCGGGCGAATGTTTGGCTTGGGGAAGCTTCGGGTGCAGGCGATGATTCCGGTAGGTATGGGGGCGGGTATATCGGCGGCTTTTAATGCCCCGATCTCGGCGATTACTTTCGTTTTCGAAGAGCTCTTGGATAATTTCAGTAGCAAGGCACTGGGCGGTGTGTTGATCGCGGTGGTGGTGGCGGCCGTGGTTGAGCGAACGATTCTTGGTGAGCATGGTGCCTTACAAGCGGACGATGAATTTTTCAAGACATCGTGGTGGATGTTAATTTGTTTGGTGCTGGGGCCAGCAGCGGGCTTTTTAGGACACTTTTTTACTCAGTCGCTCTTACGCCTAAGAATGCGCTTCAAGCATTGGGAACGTGTTCCCAACTGGATCAAGCCGGGTATCGGTGGTCTTTGTGTCGGGCTACTTGGAGTCAGCGTATTCACTCTAACCAGTGGTGCAGAGGGCGGAAATCATGGCGTCTTCAGCATTGGTTATGAGGATTTGAATGGGGCTTTAAATGGGCACCTAATCTGGCAGGTGCTTCTTTTGCTTTTAATTGGTAAGCTCGTCGCGACGGCCGTTTGTTATGCTTCGGGAGCAAGTGGTGGTATTTTCGCACCTGTCATTTTTATCGGTAGTATGCTGGGCGGACTTTTTGGGTCCTTGTTGGTCGAGTTTTTTGGAGTGGATGAGTCAGTGCGAGCGGGTGCTGCGCTCTTGGGGACGGGTGCATTTTTTGCGGCGGTCATTCGTTGCCCCCTAACCTCGATCTTGATCATTTTTGAAATGACCCGAAACTATTCGCTCATCCTGCCTTTGATGGTGGGTAATTTGATCGCCTATCTAATCTCGGCTAAGCTGAGCCCAATTCCTATTTACGATGCGCTGTTGCTCCAAGATGGGATCAGTTTAAAGAAGCTGCCAGCCTATCGAGGTGAGCAAGATTGGCGGAATTTACCGATCAGCACAATCATGACGCATGATATACGATCAGCTGTCGGATCTATTGGTGCACTGGAGAATTTGGAATCGATCACGGATACTGGACACGCACATCATGGGTATCCGGTAATTGCCGATTTGAACGGGCAGCAGTTGATCGGTATGATCATGCACCATGAGCTTGAAGAGTTGATTGCAGATGGAAATACCGCACCGATCAGCGATTACTTGAAGGATCAGAAAGTAATTAATTTGTATCCGGATACGTCGATACGAGATGCGGCGAATACCCTGGTGATCAAAGATGTGTTGCAAGCGCCCATTGTCAGCCGGAAGGAACCGACTCGACTCTTGGGTCTGGTCACCTTGCATGATATCGCGCGTCAGCAAAACGCGATAGAAGATTCTCTAGAGCGGTAGAGTGCTTAGGCACCTCGAAACCTGTGTCGCGTATGGACGCCAACTTTGGGATTTTAGGCAGAATCATTTAGCGGCAGAATCATTTAAATTACAGTGAGTCGTGTTTCTAAAGACGGTGTGGCCCTGAATTAGGTCCCTGTTAGTTCCTCTATTGTGAAAGCAGCTGGGCTAATCGAGAGCAGAACAATTATCAGATCACTGACGACTGATCAAGAATGGCGACGTCGTTTATCGGGGATCTCTGTCTGCTCTCAAATGATTCTGTCACGAAATGATTCTGCATAATTTTTAAACTCAGCATTACATTTATTCCGCATTAGCAGGGTGCAGTTCGATGTTTCTACTTATTGCTTTGAATATTTTATTATTTCGGTGATCCTAATGGCTTATGCCAAAAAAGAAGTCTGTTAAGTCCGCACCGAAAGCTTATAAAGCACCGGAATTTCTCGTAGATTTGCTCAATGCACGCTCGCCGACGGGTTGTGAGTATGAAGCGCAAGCTGTGATCGACGCTTACGTGGAGCCGAAGGTCGATGCTTACCGGAAGGACACGATGGGTAATCGCTTTGCGACGGTTAATCCTGAGGGTGACCCGAAGGTATTGTTCGCGGGTCACATCGATGAGTTGGGCTTGATCATTACTTACATCAATGACGCTGGGTTCGTTTATTTCGATGTGCTCGGCGGTCATGATAAGACGATGATCTCGGGGCGACGTATTTCTATTTTAACGAAAAAAGGTATTGTTAAGGCAGTTACTGGTAAACGCGCGATTCACTTGATGTCTCCTGAAGACCGTAAGAAGGTGCCGGAGACGCACGAGATTTGGATTGATCTGGGAGTGAAGTCGAAGGAGGAAGCCGAGGCGCTCGTCGAAATCGGTGACTGCGCGGTCTATGATCAAAGTTTTGAATTAGTGCGTGGTAGCGTAGGTGTGGCCCGTGCCTTTGACGACAAAGCGGGTGCCTATGCGGTGCTCGAAGCGGTGCGCCGTCTCGCAAAAGGTAAGCTGGCTGCAAAAGTCACTGCGGCGGCGACGACACAGGAAGAGATCGGAACACGCGGGGCAATGACGGCTGCCTTCTCGGAGAACCCGGATTTTGCGATCGCGGTCGATGTCGGCCACGCCACAGATTCACCGGATTGTGATCCACGCAAGTATGGTTTATTCAAACAGGGTGGTGGCCCCATCGTCTGCCGCGGACCGAATATCAACCCGATCATCTTTGAGAAGATCGTCGCTTGTGCTAAGGTAAACAAGATTCACTATCAAGTCGAAGCCGATCCACGTCCAACCGGTACCGATGCGCGTGCGATTCAGGTCGCACAATCCGGCATTGCGACGGGACTCCTTTCGATCCCACTTCGCTACATGCACACACCGAGCGAGATGGTGGATCTTCAGGATATTGAATATACGGTTCAGCTATTAGTCGCCTTTGCGAAATGCCTGAAAAAGGGCGATCGCGGTATTTGGTAAGCTAGGAACGTCGAACGTCAAATGTTGAATGATTTCGGGGAAGCGTTCGCGGCCATGCGGGAGAGTCTGTCTCAAAACTACATTGAGTGTAGGTTCTTGGGGTAGGGACGCATCGCCGAGGCGTCCGTCTTGCTACATTGAGTGTAGGTTCTTGGGGTAGGGACGCATCGCCGAGGCGTCCGTCTTGCAGGTGATCCGTCTGCCCATCCCTTTCGTTCTATGGTATAAGGTAGCCTGCCGGCGAACGGCGGTTTCGGCGAAACCGCCCTACCTTGCGCCTCAGTTTCTGAAAGTTATGAGACAGCCATAGGCATGGCCCTCCAGGGCGCTAGAGCTCGTCAGCGATGTCTTCGAGGGGGTAGGACCAGATCTCGGAGAGGGTTGGGTGATACCAGTGCACTTTGAGGAGGTCGTGGACGGTGGCTTTGAGGCTGACGCCGACGGCGAGTGCGTGGACCAGTTCGCCGCCGTCTTTACCGACGCATTCGGCTCCAAGGACGACGCCGGTGGCTTTTTCGGCGAAGACTTTGACGTAGCCGGCTTTGGCTTCCATCAGAATGGATTTTCCGTGGTCGTCAAAAGGGTAGTCTGCTGAAAGGTAGTCAATGTCGCGTTCTTTAAGTTGCTTTTCGCTGAGTCCAACGGTGCCGATTTGTGGGTCGGTAAAAACGACGCCTAAGAGCGTGTCGTAGTTGACTGGGTCGGTAGCGCGACCTGTAGCGTGTTTCGCGGCAACCTCACCTTGCATGATCGCGATGTGCACGATCTCGTGCGGTCCGGCCACATCACCACAGGCATAGACTTCAGGATGACTCGTCTGCTGCATAGAGTTGCAATCGATGTGTCCACTTTTGAGCGTGTCGATACCTGCACTATCGAGCCCGAGTGTATCGGTAGCCGGCCGCCGTCCGAGTGCGTTCAGTAGGTAGGGGGCGCTCACTTCAAGCGACTCAGCACCTTGTTCAAAGTGGACCGAGAATAGACCGTCCTGGTGGGCAACTTCTTTAATCTGTGTTCCGGTGAAGAGTTCAATGCCTTCATCTCGGAATTTGTTTTCGATCACGGTCGCGGCATCTTCTGAAAAATCACTAAGTATGTGCGTGCTTCGTTGAATTTGAATGACTTTTGATCCAAGACGCTGGAGGAGCTGTGCGAGTTCGCAGGCCACGATACCACCGCCCAAAACGATTGTTTTTTCGGGAAGAAAGTCGAGCTCAAGCACGTCATCGCTGGTCCAAAAGGGAACGTCTTTTAAACCAGGCACGGGCGGCACGGATACGACCGATCCGGTAGCGATCATAAAATGGTCGGCCGTCAGTTGGGTGCCGTCTGTCAGCTCAATCGTGTTGGGGTCGATAAAGCGAGCGCGGCTACGGTAGAGTGTGAATCGATCACTCTGTAGCTGCTCTTGCCGATATTCGGCGAACTCAGCGATTGTTTTTAGCTTTCGTTGATGAAGCGCTTTCATGTCGGCTTTAGCTTCAGGGATTTCCAGCCCAAATGCTTTTGCGTTGTGTGCGAGGTGGAGCACTTCGCCGGAATATATTAGTGTCTTCGAGGGCATGCAGCCACGAAGAATACAGAGGCCGCCGAGTTCTTCGGCGTCATCGATAATGGCGACATCATCGCAAGTTTCCCGCGCGGTGCGTGCAGCGGCATAGCCGCCGCTACCTCCGCCGATGACGATATAATCAAAGTGTTTTTTCGACATGTGTTTACCTTAGTTTTTCTGGGTGGTGTCCTTTAAATACTGGGACCTTACGTTCACTCTCATCCGCGACCACGACAACTCGTGCATCCACTTGGTCGGCATCGTTGCTATTCAAATCAGTCCAACGGATGGCGCTCAGTAGGATGATCCAAAAGCTAAAAAACACTGCGGGCGAGTAGAATGGTGTATCGACAAAGGAAAGTCCGATCAGGCCGATGCATCCAAACAGCATGTATTTTGAAAGTGGGTGCTTGGAGCTTACTTTAAGGTAACGCACGAAGAGACCGCCCAATAATGCGACTATCAATACGATACCGAATAAGCCAAATTCGCAGGCGAGCTGAAGGACATCGGACTGCGCGCGTTGATAGTGATTCAGGAGCAAAGTGCCTTCTCCATAGAAAGGTAACAGCTTACTGAAACTGTTGAAGCCCCATCCGAAAAGCGGTTGTTCTTTAAAGAGATCACTCGCTGCCAGGTAGAGTTGGTCTGTGTTTGCTGTCAATGCGCTGTTATCTACAAAGCGATATACTGCAGCGGAGGCAGCGACCATTGCGGCGATAAACGACCCGATGATGATAATAAACTTGTCTGGATCTTTTTTGTTACGAGTAAATTTTAAACCGACGCATAACAACATAGCAGCATACGTAAACAGTAGGCAGATAGCTGGCCAGCGAGCTTCTATCCAAAGACCCGAAAAGCCCAGAATCGTCGCTCCGGCCAGAAACCACGGAGCGCGTGAGTTTAGGTAACTCTCTGTGCCATTCGTGTAGGCACCATGTAGGCTCATAGCCACGCATACGGTGCACCAGAGTGTGGCAAATGCTGCCCAATGTCCATCGTATGGGAAAAATGCAAAGAAGTCGGTTCGCCCTGTGCCGTTTGTAAAGAGAACATTGTTTGCTTCAAAAGTCGCTTGTAGCAGTCCGAATATGCCAAGTGCGGTTGCAATTGTGCAAAGTAAAGGGAGCGCACTTTCAAAAAAAGTTCGTGACTTAGGCACGATAAAAGTGAGCGTCGCTAGTAGGTAGACGGCAAAGAAGCTAAAGAAGCTGACCCAGGTATTCGAAGCATCCACGGTAATCGGCATCCATCTGGAGTGATCGACTAAGGCGCTCCAAGTCGTGCCATCGATTTCAATAGTATGAATCGGATTCTGATAGAGACCGATTAGATATAGGAGCATAAAGGACCAGGCAGGCGCCGTGATTAACCAGAATTTTGTCCATAGAAGGTCTACGAAAAATGGGTGGGTCTGTTCGTGCGCTTTTAGAATAAACATCGTTAGCATGCCTACGATGATCAGTGTGCCCTGTAACCACTTTGAGTTAGTGTCACCGATTATAAAGGTAGCAACGGCTACGAATATAATCGTGATAAAAACCATGCGCTCAGCGATGGTGAATGTGTCGCGGAGCATGCGATCACGGAAAGTCAGGGTATTTTCAGGCACGAATGTGAATGGGTTGGTTAATTCTGTATCCAACAAATGGATTCGGCAATGTCGTCTGCTTTCTTTTTACCTGAAAGTGCTTCAATGAGTGCGAGACTAAATTGCGTGGAAGTGCCTGCTCCCTGTGACGTAATGATATGCCTATGAACAACGACAGGTTCGTTTTTCGCGTCGGGAAGCGACTGTATTGTGCTGGGATGTGCGGTGTAGTTGAGATCTTCAATCAATCCGGCATCAAGCAAAAGCAAGGGGGCCGCACAGATGCATGCTAGCCACACTTCTTTTTCCGCTGAATTACGGAGCAGAAGGGAAAGCGTGGGGTGATTTCGTATATGCGATATGCCGGGACCTCCGGGTAGGAGAATGAGGTCGAAGTGATCCTCTTTGACTTCTTCAAGGCTCTCGGACGCTTGCACACGTATTCCGTTTTTGCCTTCGACGAGTCCGATACCGTGTATGCCTGCGACGGTGACTTCGACACCTGCGCGCCTGAGTAAATCGATCGGTGTGATCGCTTCAATTTCTTCAAAACCGGGATGGAGAATACAGAGTGCGCGCAGGGTCATTGTGGTTTTAAGTTGGTCACCTCATGGGTGAAATGCAAAACACTTTCCCAGTAGTTTTCGCCCGCAAGTTCTACGAGGTTGTTGTGCCCCGCATCAGCTACCCAGAAGTGGCGGGCGCGCGAGCCGAGCACGCGAAGGTTGATTTCGGCATGCCGAAAGGGAACGGTCCAATCCTGCTTGCCGTGGATTAGAAGGTAAGGGCAGGTGCTGGCACGGAGTCGCGGCAAGTTGTCAAAAATATCGAAGGGCAGTATTTTGATGCGAGTGAGCACTCTGAAAGTAGAGGTAAAGGCACCGTCTAGAATGACGCCAGCGACTGGATATTTGCTGGCTAGCCAAGTGCTCGGGCCGCTTCCGAGGGAACGTCCGTAAAGGACAATCTGACTTGGAGGAATGCCGAGCACTTTCGTCGCGTAGGTATAAACGGCATCGGCCGCAGCAAAAACACCTTTTTCAGTAGGCTGGCCGCTGCTTCGACCGTAGCCTGGGTAATCGTAGGCTAAGATACCCACCCCTCGCTTCTGGAGCTCTTTTAAATGGGGGAAAATATGGCCTAAATCTTCTCCGTTTCCATGGCTGTAAAGAATGAGTGGCGCATTTGCTTTGGAGGCTAGGTGCAGCATCACGATCGTATCGCCATCGCTAGTCTCTAGCATATGCGATTCGGGTAATGCCTCATAACTGCTGGAAACGACAGGAAAGACCATTTTCGGAGCGATATAGCCTGCGAATAGGATTGCGCACACATACAAGATCGCCGGGAAGCATACGGCGTAAAATACTAATTTATATAACATGGCTGTAGCATCCGTGGTTGTTTAGATTAATTGCTAATAAAAGTTGAACCCAACAAGTCACTTGGGGTGTTTGAATGTTCTACTTTCAGATTGCGTCTCTTGAAAGCTGAAACACATAATTTTATATGAACGATGAAAGTCCGATCACAGAGTCGAAATCAAATAAAGACCCGCATATGCTGGGCACGCTCTGCCATTTGCTCAGTTTAACGCTCTTCATCGGCGTTCCGTTCGGGAATTTATTAGGGCCGTTTGTATTATGGTCACTGAAGCGTGCTGAAGATCCTTATTTGAATGAGGTTGGCAAAGAAGTGCTCAATTTTCAAATTTCCGTGACCCTCTACGCCATAATCTGCGGGATTCTTTTTATCACTTTCATCGGAATTGTTTTACTGCCGATTGTGCTTATGTGTAGTATCGTGCTTACGATAGTTGCTGCGCTTAAATCAAGTGAGGGAGTGTTTTACTCATATCCGCTAACGATTCGCTTTTTGAAATAACCGAGCGAGCGTTCAATCTTACGTTACATGTCAAAATCGCTCGATCATTCGTTAGTCACGAAAGCACCGGAAGTTGAATTTTCCGAATTAGGTAAGGGGATCCATCGTCCTGTGATTGTAGACATTATGTCGCAGGCACTGGCCAACCCGGATTTATTGTCTTTAGCAGCTGGTTTTACGGATAATGCAGCGCTTCCAAATGAGTTGGTCGCGCAGTTAGCAGTTGAGGTCAGTTCGGTCGATCGAGTCGATGCGCCCCTTCAGTATGGGACGAATCAAGGACGTGCGCGACTGCGTGAAATTTCTGGAGAGTGGATGGCGACACATCCGGGGGAACTGTGCGATGCGTTTAAGGCGGACGAGTGCTTCGTTTGCAATGGGTCTCAGCAAGCTTTGTATCTAGCCGCGCAGGTATTGTGCAACCGGGGAGACATCGTGCTCGTGGAAGAGCCGAGCTACTTCGTGTGTCTTGAGATGTTAAAGGGGCTGGGTCTGCGCCCGATTGGGATTCCCTGTAATCGAGAAGGCGCGATTGAGGCCGAGGCCTTTGCCCAGCTATTACAAACACTGGATGCTGCGGGTGAGCGCGAGCGGGTGAAAGCGATCTATTTGGTTACCTATTTTAGTAATCCAAGCAGTCGGTCGATGACGTTTCTCGAGAAAGAGACCGTCGCGAGGACTTTGCTTGAAGCAGGCTATCAGATACCAGTGATCGAAGATGCGGCCTATCGTGAGCTCTATTTTGATGAGCCGCACAGTTGCCCATCGGTATTGAGCCTAGCTGCTTTCGATGCATTTCCTAAGTTGTATTTGGGCACTTATACGAAGCCGTTTGCGACGGGACTGAAGGTTGGTTATGGCTACTGCACCCATCCGGAGTGGCTCCAAAAGATGCTGGGCATTAAAGGGCATCAGGACTTTGGCTCGGCGCATTTTAATCAGGCCATCGTTGAGCGAGCCATCGAAACCGGTGCCTATGCCGAGCATTTGCAGCGTATACGTCCGCTTTATGCAGAAAAGGCAACAAAGATGCAGGCCGTTCTGGAAGCGAGTGGCTTGCGTAAATTAGGCTGGGAGTGGACGCCGCCGGTGGGGGGCCTAATTTTTTGGCTGCGGGGGCCGGCGGACATGGATCTACGGATCGGGAGCGTGTTTTGTAATGCCTGTATTGAAGCGGGAGTGCTCTATGTGCCCGGTGATTTGTGTTTCCCCAGTGGGACGCCCTGGAACTGCGCACGGCTTTCGACGGGAGCACTGGATGCCGGGAAATTCAAAGAAGCGGTGAGCCGTTTTGCTGCGGTGGCAAAACGCCTTCAGAGCGGTGCGTGAATTGCCTCTGAGCGTGGCCGAGAGGCAGGGTAATACCCGTTCGGTTTACGTGGCCTCGAAACTCTGTTTCGGGGTTTAGCTATTAGCGGAAAATGTCAATAATTGGCAATCGTCACGCCGCTCTCTTCTAGCTACTGACCTTATGGTAAGCCCATCCATTTCGTTTATCTACGTGGGTATGCCATTTGAGAACGGCGCGCTCGGCGAGCACGCCCTACCTTTCTGATTTTATTCAAACAGGAAACAAATCTGCCGAAGTCATTTCCCAAAAGTATAAGTTCTTTTAAGCGTTGGCTTCTTCGCGGGCGGCTTTGGTCATGCGGACGACGTTTCTAACCGGGTTTTTTGTGATGATGTTTCCTCCGCTGCTCCGGCCGCGCACGGCGAGGTCTTTAAAGAGGACTTCTTCTTCGGTTTTGCGAAGTCGTGGTGCGGGCTTGAGATTGATTTTAACTGCGTCGATTTCGCCGCCCTCGGTGGGGTAACAGGAAATGTAAAAGACTCGGGAGCCGGGCTTACCCTTGGTCAGATCGTATTCCTTATCACGGGTGACGCCGCCGGTAGTAAAATGTTTCGCGAGCGTCGGGCCAGTGCGGCCGTCTCGGTAGACCATGCAGTAAGTGAGTGCGTTGGGATCAGCGCGGTTGAAAATATCGAGATGGAGAATGTTCTTACCGAAAAAGGCTTTATCGCTAACTTTAGAGACGGTCAGTTTGCCTTCCTGGTTGATCGCGATGACGTCGTCGAGTGTGGAGCATTTACAGACGGATTCGTCTTTTTTCATGCCATAGCCAGCAAAGCCTTCGGTGCGATCGACATAGAGTGTCTCGTTGGCGATAACAACATCCTGAGCGACGACTTTCTCGAAAGAGGTCAGCTCGGTCTTTCGTTCACGGCCTTTACCATAGTTCTTTTTAAGGTTTTTAAACCAGTCGATAGCATAGCGGGTCAGGTTGTTGAGGTGGTCCTTGCAGGTTTCGATGGATTCTTCGAGGCCTTTGATTTGTTCCTCTGCGCGGAAGGTATCGAATTTGGAGATTCGCTTGATTTTGATTTCAAGCAGACGAAGGATGTCGTCGCGGGTGATCTCCCGTTTGAAGAGTTTTTTGTAGGGTTCGAGTCCGACGTCCACTGTATTGATGACTGCCTCCCAGGTTTCTTCTTCTTCAATGCGGCGGTAGATGCGTTTTTCGATGAAGATTTTTTCGAGCGAGCTGAAATGCCATTTCTCTTCGAGTTCGCTCAGTTCGATTTCGAGCTCTTTTTGGAGCAGTTGGACGGTCTTATCGGTGGCGAGATAGAGGAGGTCGTCGGCAGAGAAGAAGTGTGGCTTCCCGTTCTCGATCACACAGATGTTCGTTGAAATGGAGATCTCGCAATCGGTGAAGGCGTAGAGAGCTTGCTCGGCTGTTTCAGCGTCCACTCCGGAAGGTAGGTAGACCAGGATTTCGACCACGTCGGCTGTGTTGTCTTCGACGCGCTGTATTTTGATCTTATTCTTCTCGTTGGCGGAGATGATAGAGTCGATCAGAGTCGTGGTCGTCTTGCCAAAAGGTAACTCGGTGATGGCGAGGAGGTTCTTCTTTCGCGCTTCGATCCGTGCGCGGACTTTGACCCGGCCTCCGCGTTTACCGCGGTTATAGTCGGTGGCGTCGGCGATGCCGCCGGTCGGGAAGTCGGGCAGGATCTGAGTCTTCTTCTTGCGGAGAATGTCGATGCACCCATCGAGTAGCTCATTGAAATTGTGGGGCAGGATTTTGCAGGAGAGGCCGACAGCGATGCCTTCAGCTCCCTGAGCGAGCAGGAGCGGGAATTTGACGGGTTGTGTATCCGGCTCTTTGTTCCGCCCGTCGTAAGAGGACAGCCATTTTGTGGTCTTTGGATTAAAAACAACTTCGAGGGCAAATTTGGAAAGGCGTGCTTCGATGTATCGGGAGGCAGCAGCAGAGTCGCCCGTGAGGGTGTTGCCCCAGTTACCCTGCATATCGATAAGCAGCTCCTTTTGTCCGAGTTGGACCATGGCGTCAGCGATGGAGGCATCCCCGTGCGGGTGATACTTCATGGTATTACCGATGACATTGGCGACTTTGTTGTAGCGCCCGTCTTCAAGCTCCTTCATGGAGTGGAGAATGCGGCGCTGGACGGGTTTCAGTCCGTCGTTGGCGTGCGGGACGGCGCGCTCCAGGATGACATAGCTGGCGTAGTCGAGAAACCATGAACTGAACATGCTATCGACGTGGCCCGTGCCATTGGTGATATCAAAAATATCGCGTTCGGCCTCGACGGGGGCACTTTCGCCGCTTTCATCGGTCGCCTCACTGGCCTCGGGCTCGGAAGCGTTATCGAGCGGAAGTTCGAGATTGTCGTCGTCGGAAGGGTTCTGTTTGCGAGGCATTGTATATGTGAAGCGTAAAGTCTTGGGCGGCCTTTGGTCTAAGTCGGCTGCAAACTAAAAAGTGATGAAGGGGATAGGCGAGGGATCAAGGATGAATTCGGAAAATGATTAAAAACGGACTGTCGCAGAGCGACAGGATCGATTTGAATAAGGCTGAGTGGATCGTAGATGGTGAAGCAACCTTTTCCTGTCGATTACGGGATCTCTTTAGGGCAGATCTGAACGTGGGGCGTAAGTATAGACGAGTGCTAGCGGAATCTATAGTCTCACCGCGACTGGTTCGAATGTAGGCCCTGAAGGACCAATACCATAGATCATCGAGGATCTTAAGATTTTTTGGTTTGAGTCCTTTCTTCCGTTCAATGCAGAAAACTGGCTTCTTAGCCTTCGGGGTTCATGGTTCGAGGGCTTATCCGATTACAGGGCGACATAACCGGGATTTACCAGCTCTAACTTGTTCTTTATTAGTTGGTTATTCCCACTTGGTTTAAAAAGAAAGGCAACAGATATAGGAAAGACGGGAGTCCAAATATCAGCGATGGGTATTTCCGTTTTTCCTTTCGGAAAAACGATAAAGTGCTGGCGACGTGGCAACGAACATACTCAACAATAAACCGCCAACAGCTAAAATCCCACCTTCCCAACTGACACGCCAAGACTCTGGCATTATATAGGTTAGGATGAAAGATAAGATTATCGTAGCGATTGGCAAAATGAACGACAGGCTCCAAAATACAATTTTCGATTTTCCAATTAACGCATAGGTAAATATCGCGATATTCAGTCCTAATAATAATATTAGGGCGCTGTTAACAAACTGGTGCATAGGATGCATTTTTATCGTCGAGGTCTGGCGCGGCGCGTTAGCGACGTTGTCCAGCACCGATTGGTTCGCATCATTCAAGTGCTTTCAGGGTTTTTGAGGGTTCTTGCCGACAATCGAAAACTCGATATACCCGAATTTTATTCATTTCAATTTTATAATAAATCGCGTAGGGAAAACGCTTGGAAAACACGCAGTGGTAATCTCGGATCTTCCGGTGGATCCCTGCATACAAAATCAACGAGCCGATATCAGAATACAAGGTATCTAGAAAATAGCCTCCCAAGCCTCTTTCCTGAAGCTCATAGAACTTTTTTCCTTTAACTAAATCTCGGGAGGCCGCAGTAAGTATCCTCAGCTTCATGCCTCACGAATCGCCTGCTTAGCTGCTTCCCAATCTTGAAAGTGCTCCTTTCCTTCCTGGAGTCCTTTTTCTGTTTTTTCTAGTTCTTTTAGGTGCCAATCAGGAACTTGGATGCTCTCTTCTTCCTTCAGTAGATCAGCCCAAATTTGCTCCATAATGCTGATTTTCTGAAGTTTAGGTAAACCTAGAATTTCTTTTTCGAGAGCTGTCATAACGCGAAGTTAACTTAAATTGGGCGAAGATCAAATCCTTTTGCGAACGTGGAGGATGCTCACGTAGTGGAAGCGGCGGAGCCGTAACGGAGTTAATCACTCCGCCTTGATCGACCCCAGTGCACTGCGGATGGAATCGGGATCTTGCCGGAGATCTAATACTCTCCAGACAATGGGGATTTCCTTGTTTGGAAATTCATAGTAAACGGCATATGGAAACCTTTGCGTAAGCATTCTATGGAAGCCAAAGACCTTCGGATGTATCCCCGCATAAAGCTTGAGTGAGTCTATGTCTGCGAAGACCGAGTCAAAGAAGTAATCGCCTACACCAAGTTCCTTTGCATCGTAAAACCTGCGCCCGTTGGCAAGGTCTTCCATTGCCGTGGGACGTATCTGTAGCTTCATTCGAATTCTTTTCTAAGTTTCGCTTTCGCCTGCTCCCAATCTACCGGCTCCTCTAAGCCAGCAGCTACACGCGCTTCCGTTTCTTTCAGAGCCTCCTCATGCCATCCGGGCGACTCCACCTGCTCTGGAGAGGCTAAGAGGTTACCCCAAATGGCTTCAATCGCCATAAGCTTTTCTTTATGAGAGAGTTGCTTTATTTGCTCTATTGCGATCATGCGTTTAAATTACTGAATCCTAGGTTATCTGCAACCATTCTTTCTGTCGATCGTGGAGGACTGGCACCCAGCCCTAGGGTTTTGGATTAGTGAGGGTTATAGAATTACTGGCGCGTAAAATGGGTTGACCAGCTCCGTCTGGATATGACCGAAGGTCGTGGTGGGTCTGGAGTCTGCGGTGGTGATCTTCATTGAGGGCTGTGGAGTATGATTTTCTTCTCTTTTTGGGGATAGCTGACTCGGCTCAAATATGTGGGGATTTCCTTCTTCTCTTACCCTCAAAAGCTAAGCTGAAATGCTTCGATTGGGCAATTCAATTTCCTCTCATATCGT
>Ga0307966_1000611_pt1 | contig 29417 bp, 24 predicted proteins | sample OrgLakmetagen646_FD_203141 | JGI IMG/M metagenome (GOLD analysis project Ga0307966, IMG submission 203141) | Saline water microbial communities from Organic Lake, Antarctica - #646 | ecosystem: Environmental > Aquatic > Non-marine Saline and Alkaline > Saline | place: Antarctica: Organic Lake... | reverse complement strand
AGTGTCATTACCACTAAATAGGTATAGAAAAGTCGCAGCAGATTTTTGGTCAGATCAAGGCGCGACGAAGGAGCATAGCCTTAGCTACGCGACTGAGAAGCAACGCATAAATGAGCAAAAAGATCAAGACTTGGTCTGTAATGGATTTAGTGGTAATGACACTTAGCGCGACGAAGGAGCATAGCGGTTCGACTGCGCTCACCGCGGCGCCTTAGCTACGCGACTGAGAAGCAACGCAGAAATGAGCAAAAAGATCAAGACTTGGTCTGTAACGGATTTTGTGGTATGGACCCTAAATACTTCGTATCTTTCCAGCGGACGGACGTATAGCCGCCCGGACGTTGTACTTCATTATGACCAGTACTTAAAAAGGCGGCATAATTTAACACACTATAATTATAAAAACGGGAAAGCCGAAAACCGACCAGAGTAGGCACAAAATAATAAGCAAAATCATGACAACTGAACAAAACATTCAAGTTATTGACTCTTTGTACAACGCTTTTTCAACTGGCGATATGCCAACTGTTCTGGGATTGATGCATCCTAAAATTGAATGGAATGAAGCCGAAAGTAATTCGCTTTCAGATGGCAATCCTTACATTGGTCCAAATGCAATTTTAGAAGGTGTATTTGCTCGTCTTGGAGCTAACCATGAGCACTTTGGATTGCAGGATGTTAAAGTCCACGGCATGAACGACAATAAGGTTTTAGCTACTTTACGATATGATGCCAAAGTGAAAGCAACTGGAAAGACCTATAATGCACAAGCCGCACATCTATGGACGCTTAATGATGAAGGAAAAATTACTGCCTTTCAGCAATATGTGGATACTAAGAAGTTGGCGGACTCTGAAAAGTAATTTTAATTTTATCGACTGCTAAGTGATTAAAAAATAACGAAAGCATAACAAAGGCTAAAACGACAAGTGGGGCATGCGCCCCACCTGCGTTTAGCCAAAACGTTGTGGTGAAGCTTAAAAATGAACGGCCAAGAGTTATATTAGAAAAATTTTAATTAAATCGGGATTAATAACTTTAAATCACTACATTGCAATAGGTTATCAATTTTTAAAATAAAATAATATAAAACTTGAGGATATGAGAACCCTCTATATAACTCTTGTTTTAGGTTGGTTAGGCACTTTGTCAACAAATGCTCAAAGCATTATCGAACTTGGCACATCTACGTATATCAATCGATCTGATAATTTCCATCATTTTTCGGGCGTTGGCAGTTTAAATAGGTATTTTGTAGGAATAAACCCCTATGTCAAATATTCCTATACGGCGAGAAATTCACTCGTTTATGGAATCAATTTTTCTGTTTATAATATCGGCACAAATTTTGATCGTAATTCTGGCTATCAAAGTACGGTCGAAAGATTAAAACCTATAGAAAAAATTCGGGAACGCGTTTATGACTTTGGATTTCAACTGGGCTATAAAATAAGTTACGGTAAGCTTTTTGTGATGCCATCATTGGGTATTCATATATTTTATACTGACTTTTTTCGGGCTGAAAGTATGCCCTTCGTTGTATCTGGATATGATGGAAGTGAAGGAGGTTCACCCGGATTGATAAAATATAGAATTCAAACAGATATCATTAATCAATACGTTGCCGGATACTCTTTTGGAGTTGCATTTGAATATCCTATTTCCTCAGCATTTGCCCTAACTTTAGGGATTGATATCAGAGGCAGTTTTAAGACTTTAGTATCATATGATGCGATTATTGAAGGTGCTGAAACACGCGAAGTGCCAATCGACCTCAGTTCCTCTGCGTCTGTTGCCTCACTAACCAATGACAATGCTCGATATGGGTTAAATCTTGGTATTCAGTATTCTTTTTAGGGTATTGAGCAGTTCCAATCTTTTAGCTGAGTAAGAGGGGGCGAACCATTACAACTCAACGACTAAAAAACTCAACACCTAAACAACTCAACGACTAAACAACTCAACAACTCAGCAACTCAACGACAAAACATCCCCTCTAACTCTGATCAAAGTCCACTACGACTTTCTTACTTTTTGGGTGCGACTGGCAGGTGAGGACATAGCCACGCTCGACTTCTTCATCGACTAAAGCATAATTTACATCCATTTCTACCTCTCCTTCAATCACTCGTGCCTTGCAGGTGCTGCAGACTCCACCCTTGCATGAGAAAGGCAAATCAGCCCCGTGGGCAATTCCCGCATCGAGAATATTTTCTCCTTTCGGATCCAGAGCAAATTCGTGGGTCTTTCCATCCAGTTTGAGTTCAATTTGAGACCAATCGGCCGGATCCGAAGAGGTCTCTCCGCGACCTTTCCCTTTTTTCTTACCATCATCCGGACTCGTGAAGAGCTCAAACCGAATTTGCTCCTTGTGCAATCCCTTTTCTTGCAGAAGATCCCGCACGTCAAATATCATTTGTCCCGGTCCGCATAAAAAGACCTCGTCGGGCTCTTCATGCTGAATCAACAGCGGATATATTTGTCCGCATTTTTCTTTGTCGATCCGTCCGTCAAAAAGCGGAGAGTCAGAAGGCTGTCGACTTAATACATGATAGATTTTGAAACGATCCATGTATCGGTTTTTCAAGCCTTCGAGTTCCTCTTTGAAAATGATAGACCCCGCATTGCGATTTCCATAAAACAGGCTAAAACTACTTGACTTCTCCGTGACCAAAATAGTTTTTATCAAAGACAGAATAGGAGTAATCCCACTGCCCGCAGCAAAAGCAATATAGTGTCGCGACCGTCCGGCTTCTATATCGGTGGTGAACTCCCCATCTGGTGTCAAGGCCTGAAGGACATCTCCCACCTGCAGCTGCTCATTGGCATAAGTGGAGAACTTTTCGTGAGGAACTTTTTTGATTGCCACGCGCCATTCGTTGTCGAGTGGACTGCTGCAGAGCGAATACGACCGCCGCACGGCTTCTCCGTCGATGGTCGCTTCCAGCGTGATATATTGCCCTGCTCGATAGGCAAAAAGTGGTTGTAAATAGGGAGGAATATCAAAGGCGACACTGACGCAATCTTTCGTTTCGCGTCGAATATCTGCCACTCGAAGGGTATGCAACTTTTTCTTCATGAGGGCGAAGATACAAAGACAAAAAAAAATAGCTGTTGTGAGATAGAAAAGGATCGGGTCCGCTTAATTTCTTCGCTGCATGCGCAATATCCGGAGGGCGTTCAAGGTAAATAAAATCATGGCAACGAAAGACCCGATGGCTAAGGCGCGGAAACTGTAGCCGCGATCGAGAAAAAAGCCAAAGACGACGGGGCCTAGCGCAGTGGAAAAGACCATGGTCGTAATAAATAAGCTCCGAACGGACCCCAATACAGCGATGGGGTACAACTCCGCGAGCACTGCATTTTTTAAGGTACCTCCAAAGCCATTGGTTGTGCCAATACCAGCCACGAGTAAAGTGAATACCCAGGGACTGTCGAAGAAATACAATCCCAAAAGACCGACCATAAAAGGTCCTAAATAAATAGGAAAGAGATGCTGCGCAGAATACCGATCCGTCAACCAGCCGGCAAGTAAAGTGCTGAGAGCGCTTCCAAGAGCATAAGCAGTAAAACTAGCGGCAATCCAGGTGGGCGACCATCCGCGAACCTCGCCCAACTTAAGTTGAAAAAAGATAAAGGCTGTTCCAATGGCAGCTGAAGCGAAGTTGGTCGGGGCAACGATCCAAAAGGCTCTAGACTGTAAGATGGATAGTGGCTTGCCGGCGCGTTCGTCTTCAGCTGAGGAAGTAGTCTGAGGTAACATGAGCCGCCGGAGCTTAAAAGGTGCCTTGTACATGAGGAATCGCAACACGATTGGGATAAGAATTACAATCACTACGGCCCAAATGCCAAGACTAAATCGCCAGCCGACTGCCGCGATAACCGACACCACGATGATCGGCAAAATCGCCTCCCCGCTGGGATGGCCCAATGAAGCCCAGCTGATCGCTTTGCCTCGATTATAGGTGAAAAATCGCGCCATGCTGGTGATGGAACTGTGGGTCAACAATCCCTGACCGAATAAGCGGATGCCGTACAAGCCAAGAATTAAAATGGGGATGTAATACGCTTGCGATAAAATGGTCAAAGCCAGAGCAAAGCCAAGCATCACAGCGGTGACAAAGGTCGGCAGGCGGCGCTTGTCGATAAATCGTCCGAGCCAACTTAGCGTAAAGGCGCTTCCCAGGGTAGCGGCGGCATAAAAACTACTAAAAAGACCATCGGAGAGTCCGAAATATTCCTGATAGTGCGGCACGTACAGGGACACGAGAAAAGTCTGTCCGAAGCTGGATAGAAAGGTCAGTAGGAAACCGAATCCTATAATGGTGCTATACTTCTTAAAAAATGATGGCTTCTTCATTAGTTCGCAATATTAGTGGATTTTGAGTACAATTTCGCACATGAAGGACCAATAATGTATTCTCGGTATATACGCCAACAAAAACTCGGGATGGCTAAAGAACACCGGGTAGTTCCCAGGCTTTTTCTTTCGAATTGCCAAGCTCCCATCGGCCCTGCGCGCTGGCCGCGTGAGGGATAGTAGGGGGCGGCGCCAAAGGCGCCCGGCGTCCGACCGATCCCCAAAGGGGAGCGGAAGGACCGATAGCCCCGCATAGCCCGACCCCGTCCACAAGGATTTGGGGACGGGGGCACGCCCAAATATTAATTAAAAAGTTGCACCGATGCGAGAGACTAAGCGGGTTCTTTAATCTTGGGTTCCTGGGACTGTGTGCGATCTCTTGGGCTGCGGGTGATAATCTTGTATTTTTTGTGCGTGTTGAAATAGCTCATGCTCCAATTGACGATGACGTTGATGCGGTTGCGGAAGGCGACGAGGCTCATGACGTGAACGAATAGCCACATCAGCCAGGCGAAGGTTCCCGTGAAGCGCCCCCAGGGGAGATCGGCTACGGCTTTATTTTTTCCGACGGTGGCCATGGTGCCATAATCTTTGTACTGAAACGGGGGATGTTCCGCCGGACAGCCTGTATTGAGATATTTTGCGAGGTATTTGCCTTGCTGAATGGCGGGCTGAGCGAGCTGGGGATGAGGCTGACCGGTCTCTGGATTTGGCATGGCAGCGATGTCGCCAATAGCGAAAATATTCTCGTAATTGAGCACTCGAGTGTGCAGATCGACTTCGATGCGCCGGCCTTTTGCCATTTTTGCCTGAGCCAGCCCTTCGGGCGCATCACCGGTCACTCCGGCGGCATAAAAAAGCATGGGAGTCTTGAGTTTTTCGCCATTTGAAAGCACGACATGACCGTCGATATAGTCTTCTATCGCAGTGCTGAGCCAAACTTTTACGCCCATGTCACGGACGTATTGGAGAGCTTTTTTTGAGGCCTTGTCGGACATGGGAGCGAGGAGTTCATCGCCCATTTCTATGAGATGAATTTTTATGCGATCATTGTCGAGATCGGGGTATCCGGTTTTTATTTCGTTCTTTTTGAGTTCGGCCAGGGCACCCGCCATTTCCAATCCGGTGGGGCCGCCACCGATGAGCACGAAATGCATGCATTCGTTTTCGTCGACATCTGTCCGGCTAACAGCAGCTTCTAAATACTGAATGAAGGCCGAGCGGAGTTCCAGGGCATCTTCTATGGTCTTCAGGGTGTAGGCGTGGCGCTGCACGCGATCCATGCCGAAAAAATTCGTGGTGGCTCCGGTGGCCAATACTAAGTAGTCGTAAGAGGCATAGCCAATATTAGTTTCTATGCGCTGCTGTTCGGCATCAATGTGCTCGACGCGAGCCATGCGAAAGAATACGTTCTTCTGTCGGCTAAAAATATTGCGGAAGGGAGCAACGATGGCATCGGGCATTAATCCTGCAGTGGCGATTTGATAGAGTAGGGGCTGAAAGTTGTGGTGGTTCTGCTGGTCGATTAGTATGACCTGAAAGTCAGACTTTCGCAGAGACTTTGCTAGATTTAATCCACCAAATCCACCGCCTACAATGATGATTCGCTTTTGATCGCTTTGGGGTAGTCGCATTTTCATGTTTATTAAACGCAGGAATTGCTTTAGAGTTGATGGAAAGAAAGGATAATACCCTAACCCCGAAGGGCTTTTTGGATCCCTGGTGCATCTATTGTAAAGGGTGATTCACCCACCAGTAATAGGATTATCGCATCGAGTGGGACGAGTGAACATAGAGAATGTTGTATGGTATTCTTAGCCTTTCTATCAAATGAAGTACTTTTAGTCCATAAAATCAGAAGGATATGTCTCCAACATCAAGCTGCCCTTTATGTCTAAGAATTACCAGAGACTCGGACTGTTTGGTAGGCGACTTGGGTACCGTGTTTCGTCGGTGCGCCCATTGCCAGCTGATTTTTCGTACAGAGCCTGATTATCCCGAGGCTGAGGATGAAAAGGCGCGCTATCTCGAGCACAAAAACTCTGCAGACGATCGGGGATATGTCGATTTTCTCCTTCGGCCATACCATTTCGCTCAGAAACATTGGGATTTGCCCGGGCCCATGCTGGATTACGGCTGCGGGTATGCTCCGGTCTTCACTCAACTCATGCGCGATCGGGGCCATCGCTGTGACGGCTATGATCCGTTCTTTTTTCCTGAAGGCATTCAAAGGGAGACTTATCCCACGATTTTCTGCATCGAAACGGCAGAGCACTTTCACGCCGCGCGCACCGAATGGCGGCACCTGCTGGAATTGATGGCTCCCGGTGGCTATCTGACTGTCACGACTGATTTTTGGCGCGATCTCGACGAGTTTCCCCAATGGTACTATCAGAAGGATCCGACGCATGTGAGTTTTTATCATTTAGATACGCTGAAGTTTATTGCCGGTGAGTTTCAGCGTGAACTCTTGCATACAGATGGGCATCGCCTGGCTTTGTTTTACAGGCCCAATTAATTTTTTAATGTTTTGGGTGTATCTCCAGCACGGGCCAGGCCGCGCGCTGGAGTCGGGCTGTGCAGGGGTTCCGTACAGCACCTTTGGGCTTTGTGAGAGGATACACTAATTCTCGGTACTGACGGTCTACTCCTCGTCCCTGCATTACTACAACCCAAGGTGCTGCACTCTCGTCTCGGACGGAGCCGAGCCGAGACCCTTCCCATCCCTTACACGGGGCTAGCGTTGGATTGCAGCAATGGAATATATGGCATACTTACGGGTTTCTCAGTCCATTTGATTGGACGTTAACTCAATTCAGCGCCCTGCAGGGCTTTGACCTCCAATTATCCGTGTAGTTTATGCACTATCCAAATAATTGAATCGAAGGAAAATTGGAATTCAAGCGAAATACTGAGGTATCATAAAACACTCTCTTTTCCTTCTCGGTTGAAAGTGAACAGTTTGGCTGGTCGATGGGTAACATTTTTCTGCACCTGAGAAGTTGCTCGAATCAAATTTAACTTTAGTACCTTTTTTCTAAAGTTTCTCTTGTCTAAGGGGAGTTGTAAAATAGCCTCATACAGAGATTGCAGCTCAGATAAGGTAAAATGTGTAGGGAGCATGTTTTCTACAGGAACATCCAAAATATTGTTTTGAATGTGCAAAAGACTTTCGTGAAGAATCTCCTTGTGATCAAAGGCCATCGGTTTTGACTGCAGATCTTCTAAAGACTGCCAGGTTGGATGAGGAGGTTTATCTGTATTCAATTTGATGGAAGCGGTTTGCACCAGAGCATAGTAGGCAACCGTTACGACCCGACCCACCGGATGGCGATCTACCACCCCAAGGCCCGGACTTGATGGAGGAATACATTGTTGATCCCCTACGCTCTCGCAATACGCGGGTAGCAGCGTCATCCAGATTTTCATAGAATTGCACCAAGTCACCGACCAGACAATGCAGCCCGCGATAGGGGGGGATGTCCGATTCCAGGGTGAGAAGTAGTAACTCTTCGGTCTCCTTATCATATCCAAAAATTACGCAATCCATGGAGAGCGCAGACTTGAAATAGCGATCAACTTTCTTGATGCTTCGATTGATATTATCGTCAGATGAATTGAATGGCATGGGGTAGGATAGATGATCTGAGGGATAAAAGTACTATAGAGGCTTGTGAGATCAAATTGATAAGTGTTAATTTTACACTTACATAAATCATCATAATTTTATAATTCTCTTGATAGAAGTGTATCTTACTGGCACATCTCATTCGTTTTTATAGTAAGCGCTGTTATTTTACCTCTAAATCAAAATTTATGAAAAAGATTGCTGTTTTAACTTCCGGGGGAGATGCCCCGGGCATGAATGCTGCGATTCGAGCAGTCGTTCGTGCTTCTGTCTATTACAATGTAGATATATATGGAGTAGAAGGAGGCTATCAGGGATTGGTAGATAATAGCATACGTAAGTTGCATGTCCGTTCAGTCAGTAGGATTTTAGGTTCTGGTGGCACCATGCTAAAATCCTCGCGTTGTCCTGATTTTATGCAACAAGCGGGCAGGATAAAAGCAGCAGAGCACCTAAAGGGGAAGGGGATAGAAGGCTTAGTCGTGATAGGAGGCGATGGAAGTTTGACGGGAGCACATATTTTGCAAGAAGAATCGGGGATTCAGGTCATTGGCATTCCCGGGACGATAGATAATGATTTGTCCGGCACGGAGAACACCATTGGTTTTGATTCTGCGACAAATGTTGTGACTCAATCTGTAGATAAGATCAGAGATACCGCCAGTTCGCACAACCGCTTATTTTTTGTTGAGGTGATGGGGCGGGACACCGGTTTTATTGCTTTGCGCTCGGCAGTTGCCACTGGAGCAATCTGTGTGATGCTGCCTGAGCGAAGCACCTCTGTAAAGGAGTTGATCGCTATATTGCGCAAGGGATACCGCAGTCATAAAACTTCTAGCATTGTCATTGTGGCTGAGGGGAATCCCAATGGCGGCGCTTTTGAATTGGCGCAGAAGGTCAATGAAAACTATCAAGACTATGAAACGAAGGTGACAGTACTCGGTCATTTGCAGAGAGGAGGTGACCCCAGTTGTTATGATCGCGTATTGGCTTCACAACTTGGCGTGGCAGCAGTAGAGGGATTATTGAGCCAAAAATCTGATGTTATGACCGGATTGATTAATGGAGAGGTCATTTATACGCCGATATTGGATGCGCTAAGTCAGGAGCGGAAAATCGATGATAACCTCGTGAAAATTTCTCAAATTTTATCTATATAAACCCAAAAGTTCTCAGAGGAGCTTTTGCAAAAAAAAATGAATAAATGAAAATAGCTATTAATGGATTTGGACGGATTGGCCGACTGGCCTTTAGAAACCTTCTGGGTATGAAAGACATAGAGGTTGTCGCCGTCAATGATCTTACGGAAGTTAAAATGTTGGCTCACCTACTCAAGTACGATTCTGCTCATGGGCGTTTCAACGGAACGGTAGAGGTGGTTTCTGAAAGGGAGTTGACGGTCAATGGAAAGTCCTTGCAAGTATATGCTGAGCGCAAGCCAGAGGACTTACCTTGGGGGAAATTAGGCGTTGAAGTTGTGCTGGAGTGCACAGGGGTATTTCGATCAGCGGAAAAAGCAGGTATGCATATCACAGCAGGTGCGAAGAAAGTAGTGCTTTCAGCTCCCGCAAAAGGCGATGATGAAGTGCGCACGATAGTATTAGGTGTCAATGACGAAGACTTAAAGGCTTCGGACACAATGATCTCGAATGCCTCCTGCACAACAAACTGTCTGGCGCCCATGGCAAAGGTCGTCCATGAACTGGCAGGGATTGAAAGCGGCTATATTACAACTGTACACGCCTACACGGCGGATCAAAACTTGCAAGATGCTCCGCACGCAAAAGACTTTCGTCGTGCTCGTGCAGCGGCTGCTTCCATCATTCCGACTTCTACTGGCGCGGCCAAAACTGTGGGCTTAGTAATGCCGGAGATGAAAGGCAGACTGGATGGGATTGCTTTGCGCGTTCCCGTAATTACGGGTTCAATTACAGACTGCACCTTCAAAATGACTCGTGCGATCAGTGCAGAGGAAGTCAACGAGGCAATGAAAACAGCGGCCAGTGGTGCGATGAAGGGGATTTTACAATACACTAAAGACCCTATCGTATCTTCAGATATTGTAGGGAGTCCCTACTCCTGTATATTTGATAGTGGCTTGACTTTTGCCAACGGAAATTTGTTGAAGATATCAGGCTGGTATGACAATGAGTTTGGCTATGCTACCCGGGCTGCAGAGTTGGTCCAAAGGCTTTCTTCTCTATAAGTGAATGTTATGATTATAATTGCTGAGAGTGGATCTACAAAATCTGATTGGCTGATGTATCAAGGGGACGTCTGTGTGAGTAGGACTTCAACTGTGGGGTTCAATCCATATTTCCACAGTGAATCCTGGATGGAAGAGAAAATGCGACTTAAGCCCGAGCTCGTGGAAGTAGCTCATCGCGTTCGCCGCGTCTACTTTTTCGGTGCCGGCTGTTCTTCGCCCGCTGGAAAGAATCAAATCGGACGCTCATTAAGTCAGGTATTTACGAATGCAGAAATTCAGGTAGACCACGATCTCACCGCAGCAGCTTATGCAACGTATCAGGGAGCGCCCTGTTTGAGTTGCATATTAGGTACGGGATCCAATGCCTGTTATTTTGATGGGCAGGAAGTCTACGAAGAGATGCCCTCATTGGCATTCATTCTGGGGGATGAAGGGAGTGGATCCTACTTTGGTAAAAAACTTCTTACAGCCTATTTTTATCGGCAGTTGCCCGAGGATATGGCGGCAGACTTTAAGGAGAGTTATCCCGAGCTGACGGCGAGAACCTTAATAGATAAGGTATATCGCAGTGAAAGAGCGAATGTGTTTTTGGCTGGATTTATGCGATTTGTTGTGAAGTATAGGGATGAAAATATTGTCAAAAATTGGATTTCAGAGGGCTTTGATTTGTTTTTGAAAAATCAAGTGATTTGCTACTCACAAGCCAGGGAGGTTCCGATTCATTTTGTGGGCTCAATTGCAAAGATCCTGGAAAGTGAATTGCAACAGTCCTTAATGAAATACGATCTTCGTTTGGGACAGGTCATTGCAAAGCCGGCGGAGCCTCTGGCTGAATATGTTCTGGAATATCTGGAACCGCAGAGGTAAATCTGAAATAGCGTTCCAATGAGGAAAAAAAAGGTCAACCCATAAGAGTTGACTTTTTTAAAAACGGATATAAATTTAGAACTCTCAGGTTATCCTTAACAACCCGTGCCGGTAGCTGCAGTCACGCATTGTGCTTCCAACTCTCCCGTTATATTTACCGTGCCTTCATCGGAGGTCACATCAACATCCAGGTTCACGTCAAAAGTAGCTTCAATGGTAGTCGAACTGACGGATAAAATGGTAACAGTACCTGTAGAATTCGGAGAAGTTCCATAGGTGATCGTCTCATCTGATATTGTCCTGTTGATATAACTGACAATGAGTAATGCGTCACTATCCGAATCTTGACCAATTTCATATTCGCCCAGCTCTAGATCAAAAGGACCTTCATCCCCAACCATCCGAATGGAAAAACTAAAATCGTCTTCCTCCATTGAGCTAAATGAATGTTCGGTGATTTGTAAAGTAAGATTGTTAAAACCACCAGCATTAGATCTTAGTCCGAAATACTGGGATACGCCCTCATGTTGCGCTTGAATATCTCCGGTTACGTTGACCATTCCATTTCCTAAATTCGTATCCATCATGTCCTCATCATTTGCATTGGATGAATCATCTGAGCAGGATAAAAACATGATACAAAGGATGGCAAAAAATGGAATGGTAGCTATTCGGCTGTTCATACAAAGTGGGTTGATTATCTAAAGATTGTTGAGGCCCTATGAACACTTGCGCAAAGCGAAGCTTCTGTACCTCAGTGGATGTATATAGTCCATTTAGGTTCTATAAACTATACTAAATTTTATGTAATAATTTATCAACTAAAATATAATGGTAATTTGTTGAAGGTAATTACAAGGACCTGGAATTTTGCAATGATTACAAACTATTCACGTGAGCCATCATCTTCCCTTTCAAGTTGGAGGCTTTGTTTTTGTGCCACACCTTGCGCTTCGCCAGCTTGTCAATTTTTGAAATGACTTTTGGCAAAAAGGTTTGAGCCTCGGATTTGTCATCCATCTCCAACAAATTATTCATTGCTGTACGAGTAGATTTTTTATAATATCTGTTGTGCGTTCTCTTCTTAATGGTCTGACGCATTCTCTTTTTTGCTGACTTGTGATTGGCCATAGTTTTCCTTGTTTATTAAAAACGGACTGCAAAATTAACCATTTTGTTGGGTTCAGCAATATTTCCAGGTATTTTTTTGTTCGGAGGTAGAAAATGAAACAAAGCGACTCCTGAAGGGTTGATTTTGTACTAAATTGCGTAATTGTTTCCTGATTCGATCGGAAACTAAGATATTAGCGGATAGAAACACATAAAGAAAACTATGACCCAATATTCATTCATCAGTAATGCCGATCCCAGGTATATCGATCAGATGTACCAAAGTTATCAAAAATCGCCTGACAATGTGGATGGCGAATGGAGACTTTTTTTTGAGGGTTTTGATTTCAATAAAACTGGAGCCATCGCCGCAGAAGGGGGCGACTTAAAAAAAGAGTTCGCAGTCATGGCCATTATACATGGCTTTAGAGATCGGGGACATCTGCTTTCTACAACGAATCCGATAAGAGAGCGATTGGATCGAAAGCCCCATTTGGATTTGGCTGATTATAATCTGACAGAAGCGGATTTGGACGAGTCTTTCCAGGCGGGTAAGGAACTGGGGATGAAAGACGCCACCCTAAAGTCGATTATCGCCCATCTCGAAGAAATATATTGCGGTAATATTGGTTTTGAGTACTCTCATATTAACGACAGGCAGCAGCGGATGTGGTTGCGCGATCAGATAGAGAACCGATCCAAAGAATCCGACTTCGGTCTTTCCATGGACGTGAAAAAGAGAATTTTAGAGAAACTCAATGGGGCAGTGGTTTTTGAACGCTTTTTACACACGAAATACATCGGGCAAAAGCGATTTAGCCTTGAAGGAGGAGAGACCGCGATTGCCGCGATTGATACTGCCATTAATGAGGGAGCAGATAAGAATGTGAAAGAGGTTGTGATTGGGATGGCGCACCGCGGCAGACTCAATGTTCTTGCCAATATTATGGGAAAGACCTATGCTCAAATCTTTAGTGAATTTGAAGGCACTTCTGTTCCCGACTTGAGTTTTGGTGATGGCGATGTAAAATACCATTTGGGCTTCAGTTCTCAGGTAGAAACGATATCGGGAAAGAAAGTTGACCTTAAACTGGTGCCGAATCCCTCGCATTTGGAGTCCGTGGATCCAGTAGTTCAAGGATTCTCCAGAGCGAAATCCGATATTTTATACAATAGTGATACGGATCAGATTCTTCCCATACTCATCCACGGTGATGCAGCTGTCGCTGGACAGGGCGTAGTTTACGAAACAGCTCAAATGAGTAAGTTGCCCGGCTATCAAACAGGAGGAACCTTTCATTTTGTCATTAATAACCAAATTGGCTTTACTACTGATTTTGACGATGCTCGCTCATCTACCTATTCTACAGCAGCGGCCAAATTAACGCAATCGCCGGTATTTCATGTGAATGGAGATGATCCGGAGGCTGTCGTCTTTGTCACTCAGCTGGCCCTGGAGTTTCGAAGAAAGTTCAAAGTTGACGTATATGTTGATATGGTGTGCTATCGCAAGCACGGCCACAATGAGGGCGATGACCCAAAGTTTACTCAACCTAACATGTACAGCATTATCAAAAATCACCCCGATCCTCGCCAGGTGTACTCCAGGCTATTGGTCGACCGAGGGGATGTTGAGGCCAAGTTGGCAGAGGATATGGAAACAGATTTTTGGAATACCCTCCAGGAGCGACTGGATGAAGTCAAGGAAGATCCTTTACCCTATAAATATCAGCCGCCGGAAGAAGCTTGGCGCGAGCTGGAAAAACATCCCACCTCCGAGGCTTTTGAAGACTCACCGAATACGGGGATTGATAAGGAATTGGTTCAGCTTATGGCTGATAAGCTGCTCAATATCGAAGATGAGATTAAGCCTTTGAGCAAGGTGAAACGCTTGCTGAAAGGAAAGCGAAAGCTTATCGAAGATGGAAAAATCGATTGGGCCCTCGGCGAATTGATGGCTTATGGCTCTATTCTCATGGAAGGTCGGAGTGTACGCATGAGTGGTCAGGATGTGAAGCGCGGTACATTTTCTCACCGGCATGCAGTGATGCATGATCAGGAAAAAGACCAGGCCTATATCTGGCTCAATGAATTAAAACAAGACCAGGGGATATTTAAGATCTATAACTCTCTTTTGTCTGAGTTTGGCGTTTTGGGCTTTGAATATGGCTATTCAATTGCCACTCCAGACACCTTAGTGCTCTGGGAGGCGCAATTTGGCGATTTTGCCAATGGAGCTCAAGTGATTTTTGACCAGTATATCACCGCAGCCGAAAGTAAATGGCAGCGACAAAGTGGTCTGGTAATGTTGCTGCCCCATGGTTACGAAGGGCAGGGACCGGAACACTCCAGTGCCCGTTTGGAAAGATTTCTGAGTGCCTCGGCAGAGAATAATATCACCGTGGCAAATATCACTACCCCGGCGAACTTTTTTCATGCTTTACGCCGTCAACTCGCCAGACCATTTCGAAAACCCCTGGTCGTTATGTCACCCAAATCCCTATTGAGACATCCAGCCTGCGTTTCGGATATGACTGAATTGTCGGGCAACAAAAAGTTTCTGGAAATTCTGCCCGATGCGGAATTTAGTACAAAAAAGGCCAAGTCGAAAGTAAAAAGAGTGTTGTTGTGCTCGGGCAAAATCTACTACGACCTCATCGAACATCGCGATGAAAACAAGGTGAAGGATGTGGCGATAGTGCGTATTGAGCAACTTTACCCCTGGCCTCAAAAGCAAATCGAACAGCTGCTTAGCGAGTTCAAAGACCCTGAACTCGTTTGGGTGCAGGAAGAACCGGAAAATATGGGTGCCTGGCAGTTTGTTTTCATGCGGATGCATGATAAAGGCATTCGCCACATTGCCAGAAAAGCCAGCGCCTCGCCCGCGACAGGCTTTAAAAAAGCACATGACCAGCAGCAAGAGGATATCATGAAGAAAGCAATTGAAGAGTAGGGGCTTAAGAATTCTGAATAATTAGGTTTATGTGAATTATATTATAGGTAAAAGTATTTGTTATTAGGTTCTCATAGTACATAGAGCAAGATAATAAAGAGGCAGCCATGTCCCCAAGTGAAAGCTGTCCCTAATCTACCATCCAGTTTGCTAAAGAGCAGGACCAATATAGGGAAGAAGGTACTAAACTATCCGTTTTCAGGATGTAGCAGAGAACATTTGTGCAAGATAAAAAGTACGAAAACAGGTCAAACGGTGTAAACGTGACATCTAATAAGAATGCTACTAAAGATTTCTCCGCCAGTGACCTTAAGGAAATCCAGGCTAACCATCAGAATATGATTCTGGATCAGCCATCGTAGAGGAATTACTCAATTATCTTAGACCCGTGTTTGAAATATCTTGGCCTCTTAGTATTGATTCTAACTAAATGCAATCTGGCCGAGCCACTTTTAAAACTATAATAATATTTGGAATGAAGTTGAATTTCAAAAATAGTTTAAAAATCTTTTATTGAATGATTGTAAAAAAAATTTATTTTAAAGGAAAAAATTATCACCTTATTAATTGTGCTGTTTTGAAATTGAGTGTTAATCTCTGAATGAAACTAATGTGGATGTTACCTTGTTAATATTTAGTGAAAAAGGAGAGCTGGTAAATGAGGCAAAGGTGGCCTCGGGCGATACGAAAATTTGGAGAAATATCCGTTCGGGAATGTACTTTTTTAGAGTAATGAATTCAAAAAATGGGCAACAGATCAGGGAACATAAACAAGTGATATTAAAGTGATACTGTGATTGATTCAATTTTAGATTTTTAAAGGAATGTAGAGTGATGAATATGTTTTCGGAATATGTAGTGGAATTTAGGTGGGGTGGGATATTAATTACCCTATTCATAGGATTGACTGGAGTCTTTTCTCCCATCTACTCTCAGGAGCAAGACACCCTCTGGGAGGTGGTCAAGATAAGTGAGGCTCCGTATCGTATTGAACGTATGACTACCAGCCCCTCAAATAATATTTTTACACTAGAGGGTATGTTCTATCTTACACCTTCAGACTCAAGGAATCAAGTGAATTTTAGAGTGAGCATGTTTAATTCAAATGCGGAATTACAGTGGTCATTGGATAGTGTGAATTTTGAAAACCTCAACGATGGAGGGGGGTGTGGTGCTAAGGGGGTACATATTGCAAATACCCGAGGCCAGTTGATATATAAAAATGGTGTGATATACGTAGGTGGAAACATGCATAATGGAGACCCTCTTACCCATTTTCTATTGAAAATAGATGCGAAAACGGGAATACCCCTGGATACAGTCTTTATATTTGAGGAGGATGAGGAAGAGTTTGCTAAACAAACCGTTTCACTTTACGATGTTGTTACCGACGATTCTGTCGTTTTTAGGGTTGTTTCCCAGGTATATTTTCCAGACACAATTCACAAAATGTACCGAATTGCGGGCGATCGGGTTACGGAACTTCGAGATGATGACTTTCCTGGAATGGAAGGAAGGCCAGGGTGGCCATTCTTGATCAAGGATGAGCTTTATACATATAGTATATTGGATAGTCTTATTACCCATTACGATAGAGATGGGAAAATACTAGACACAGTACAAATTCCTTACAGGACACGTTTAATTGAAGTTGAAGACGGAGTTTCCTATCATGCGGGCCCTGATTTTTTTCGGTTTGATGGACAACGGATATTGGAGCCCGCATTTGAGGAGTCAGATTTTAATCCAGATCTCGACGACCCAGTTCTAAATAATTGGGAGCGTTTGTCAGATGGAAGTTTTCTGGCATTTGGAAACGCTTCCTTGTTTAACAGTATTGTTTTGTATTTATATAGGTTTTATGAAGATGGGACTACAGTCTTTGCCTGGCCCTATGATCCTTGGTACTTTGCAATGGAAGGCACCGTGGGTGCCAGAGAAATAGATGTGGGAATCGTAGTGGCTGGTTTTATCAGTAGCCAACAGCCGAATGGTGGGAGTTATCTGGCACTTATTGATGAATTTGGTTTTTTTGCAGATGTAGAAAACCCTGTAGAAGGTAACTCAAAAGTCAATTTAAAGGCATATCCAAATCCATTCTCGAATATGTTAAATATTGAGATTGGTAATGCCAGTATTGGAGGGGTATTAAATATATATGATTTGAAGGGGGCGCTGATATTTTCAGATAGAGTTAATGCAAGCTCCCAAGCAATATCTCTGAGTCATTTTGCCTCAGGGATGTATATTCTAGAGTATAGAGGAGGTGATTTTCAAAACATTCTACATAGTCAAATGATTATTAAGCACTAGAATTTTACTTTCCTTTCCCGCAAAGCCAGCGCCTCGCCCGCGACAGGCTTTAAAAAAGCACATGATCAGCAGCAAGAAGAAATTCTCACTCGCGCGCTGGAAGAGGACGAGTGATTTCTGCCGGAAATGGCCTGCTTAGAAATTGATGCCTACATGAGATAGATCAATTTCCATTCTACAAACTGAATGGTTTACCTTGGGAGTTTTATCTTAGCAGAGAAATCTAAACCACGCTCAATGGCAAAAAAAGGCCCAAAACGCAAAAAGAAGAAGAAAAAAGTTAAATCGAAACCCTTTTCCTTTCACTTCCCCGGATTGCTGCAATGGCAAATGCTTATTGTTACCGGTGGATTTTTGCTCGCAGCTTTTGGGCTGTATTGGACCAACCTCGATGACGGATTCATCCTCGATGATAAAATTGTCATTTCTGAAAATATCTATACAAAGGAAGGTGTTAGTGGCTGGTGGGATCACCTGACATCCGATTCCTTTCAGGGATATTTTAAAGGTGAGCGGAAAGATTTGGTAGTCGGTGGACGATATCGACCACTTTCTCTCATCGTATTTTCAGCCATTTATCAGTGGGCCGGTGAGTGGACGGTTCCTTATCACGTCGTGAATATCACCCTTTATGCATTGACCTGCGCGTTGTTATTTTACCTGTTTCAGGTCTTGTTGACCTCGAAGCGGTGGAAGTCCTCCAATCCCTGGTATCTTTCATTACCTTTTTTGGCGGCACTATTATATCTCTTTCATCCGATTCATATTGAGGCTGTTGCCAATATAAAGGGATTAGATGAAATTCTTACTTTTTTCCTGTCGCTGCTCAGTTGGTTACTTGCTCTTCAACTATACAATCGGCCAACTGTTCTTAAAGCAGTTGCGCTAGCCGGCTGTTTCTTTCTTGCCCTCCTGGCTAAGGAAAATGCCATTACCTTTTTGGCAGTGATTCCACTATCGTATTTTATTTTCGGTCGCCCCGTCAGGAACAATTGGCTCTGGGTATTCCCTCCTCTTTTGATTAGTGCCGCACTCTACCTGATTTTGAGGTATCAGGTGCTGGGCTTCTTTTTAAATCCCGGAGTAGAGATTACCGATATCCTCAACAACCCCTTTTATGGACTCAATGGAGCAGAGCATTTTGGTACTGTCATGCTCACATGGCTCAAATATCTGGGCTTGCTTATTATTCCGCATCCCCTCGTTCATGATTACTACCCCTATGCCATCCCTATAGCCACAATCAGTAATCCCATGGTGCTCGTATCAGCCATTCTCAATTTGGGATTGATCGCCTGGGGCCTTTGGGCCGGTATTGCGCGCAAACGCATAGACGGATTTGCGATATTGTTTTACTTCATCACTTTTAGTATCGTGTCCAATTTGTTTTTTACGGTGGGCACATTCATGAATGAGCGATTTGTGTACATTTCCTCCTTTGGGTTTTCCCTCCTGCTGGCATATGGATTGACCACAGCCGCTAGAAAGTGGCTCCGCCCGCAACAAACGAAAGTTGCCCTGCCATTGATCCTGCTTGGTATTTTGGTGGCTTACAGCTGGAAAACTTACGATCGACTTCCGGACTGGACTTCTTACGTCGCTTTGAACCAATCCGCCGTAGAACACTATCCCACTTCCGCCCGCTCTACACTTTTTATGGGAACCGCGCTTTTCAATGAGGCCATGGAAATCAATGATAGAGAAAAGAAGCTCGAGGTGCTTGAGGAATCAGAATACTGGATAGACCAATCCTTAAGTGTCTTTCCGGAGTTGGGAAATCGCAATACGCGAAATTTTAAATACTTCAATGCATACAAAATGAAGGCAGGCGTTGCGAGCGAAATTTACAAACTGGATCAGCAACTCGCCCCGCTTCTGGACGTATTTCTTTTCGTGGGCACGGATAAACCCCACATCCCTTATCTTCTCGAGTTCCTGGACTATATCCACCGTAGATCTCCAGACCGCGAGATGATGGAAAACTTTTATCACGAGTTAGCTTATCAAAATTTGGGTGTGAATAAGCGAAACCTCAACTATGCCATGACCTACTTAAATAAAGGCTTAGAATACTTACCCAATAGTGCGCAGCTACTCTATGATAAAGGACGAATTTTTCAAATGGCTGGCCGAGCCTCAGATGCCCAGACCTTCATTCAGCGGGCTCAAGCCATCCAACCTCAAATTGGTCAAAATGAATAAGTCTATCGCCTATATCGCACTCAAAAACTGGTCCACCATAGGACCCTCAAGAGCAAAAATGATGCGGAGTCGGGTGGACGATGTCAGCGAGCTCTTCGAGCGCCCTGTAGATGATTTGAAGCAGCTGATGCCGGAATTACGCCCGGCCACCTGGGAGGTAGATCGAAAACTACTGCTCGAAAATGCAGAAAAAGTGTACAATCGCTGCCTAAAGGAGGGAATTGAAGTCTTGCATTGGGATCACGAGAATTATCCCCTCAGATTTAAGACGATTGATAAAACACCGGTGGCCGTCTACTTTAAGGGCACAGCCCGACTGAATGGACGCAGAACGGTAGGCATTGTAGGTACTCGTGGCATGACAGAGCGCGGGGAATTACTTTGCGAAAAACTCGTGGCTGATCTCGCGCCATACGACCCAATGATCATTTCTGGTCTCGCCTACGGTATTGATGTGACCTCACATATTTCCGCCCTCAGAAATGGCCTCGACACCATTGCCATGATGGGTACAGGCCCCGACCTCATTTATCCTTCTTCTCATAAGAAAACCGCCGCTAAGATGATAGAGCAAGGAGGCCTGATGACAGAATTGGACTTTGGTCTCGGTCCCGAGCGCGAACATTTTCCCATGCGTAACCAGCTCATCGCCGCCATGAGTGATGCCCTAATCGTCGTAGAGAGCAAAGCCAAGGGAGGAAGTATGATTACGGCACATCTCGCCATTGACATGAAAAAACCACTCTTTACCTATCCGGGACGCCCCACCGATGAGCAGTCCCGAGGCTGCAATGCACTCATAAGAGACAAAAAGGCTCAATTGATAGAAGGGGCAGATGACCTGATTCAAGCCATGAGTTGGCCACCAATAGATCGCGAGACCTCGGTGCAGCGTCAGCTCTTTGTGGATCTCTCCGAAGCAGAGCAGCAAATACTGGATGTCTTGCGGTCTGAGCCCGATCTCAATATCGATCAGCTCTCTTATGGCGTTTCCATGCCCATGCACGAGCTTTCTCCACTCTTGCTCGAGCTCGAGTTCAAAGGGCTGGTGAAAAGTCTTCCCGGCAATCGGTATTTAGCCATTTAATTGTTTTCGGATGTTATTTTTCTTTTGGGGGTGCCCACCACCTTCGGTGGCGGTCGGGCCCTTCCGGGGTTCGCTATTCGCTCCGTACTCGGTCCGCTGACCTCGCACCACTCCGCCGTCGGCGGAGCGCCCTACAGACCCCTCACCCAAGTGCCATTACCACTAGAGTAAGAACAGCATTGGCGGCATTTCTATAACGCTTTAGTGGTAATGGCACTGGCGCGCTCCGCGCGCTGGATTTGGGATAATAAGAGAGCTTGCGTTTTCCTGCCTCAGAAAGAGTTATTGGAGGTGATAAAAGAATAAGAAGAAGAGAGGCCCCATTGACCAGAAGCTGAAATGACTCAAAAAACTGTAGACCGAAATTTGAATCAGTGCCATGTTTTTTTGTGGTAATTTATTTTCAGTCTTTTTGAGACTTGGGTTTGTTATGGAATTTCAGCTGGTGGAGTCAATCTTTAAATCAAAGTTGGATAGGAAAAGATTGTCTCCTCTGTATTGATTATCTCAATAAGGCAGTGCATCTTGGGATAAAGCAGGGTAAAATAGCATTGACAGCTGCAATCCAATAAATTTTTGCGATATTAGTATAAACGCATTAATTTCTATCATACTAAATAGATGTTATAAGCCTATTATTGATGTACCCATTAAATCTAACGCATGATATATCGAGTATTAAATGTAATTCCATTCGTTTTCCTTTCACTAACTATGCAGGCCCAGGATAGTAACTCAATAGATATTGAAACTCAGGTTCGGGAAGTCACGGTCTTTTTAGAAGGTGCTCAAATACATCGGTCGCATGAAATGCAATTGGAACCAGGAGCTCATGAACTAAAATTTACCGGATTGTCTCCATATGTAGATGCCAATAGTATTCGCGTAAATGGAGAAGGACCCCTGACCATTTTAAATGTAGAACATAAAATTAACTATCTGGACGGGGAACTGAAAAAGAAAGAAAGTGCAAATTTTATTCAGCAGATCATTCAAATTGAGGATAGTATAAATGTGCTCAGTGTAAATAATGAGATAATCGAATCACAACTTGGGTTTTTACTTGAAAACAGGAAGGTGCCCGCTTCACCCACTTCGCAATTGGCTTCATTAAAAGAGGCCGCTCAATATTACAGAAAAGAGGTTGGCGAACTTAAAAGGAAGCAGCTCATGATAAACGATGCAAAGAAGCGTTTGCGGCAAAAAAAAGAGCGATTGCGCAAACAAATAGGGAAAAGTATGGATGAAACGAAACCGACTTCCAGTGAGATCATTGTAAATGTAGATATGAAGTCTCCGGGTGTTGCCAAATTCGAATTGAATTATTTGGTGGGTGGTGCAGGCTGGTATCCGACGTAAGATGTACGTGTGGAAAAACTAGACGATCCTATTCAATTGGTGTACAAAGCAAATGTCCAACAGAATACAGGAGTGGATTGGGAAAAAGTACAATTGACTTTTTCTTCAGCTCTGCCTACAAAAAACCGCCTAGCTCCGGAATTGAAGCCCTATTACCTCACATACAATTGGTATAATGAAAATCACCGGGATTTTGATAAAGTAAAGGGAAGGCTAGTTGATGCAGAGACAGGAGAGCCCTTGATCTTTGCTTCTGTAAATGTCTTGGGTACAACGATTGGCACACAAACAGACGTAGATGGAAAATTTAGCCTGATGTTGCCTGAGGGTAGAAACCAATTAAAGTTGAGTTATGTGGGATATGAATCCAAAGTGGTGCCAGTAAGCTCTTCCAATATGACCATAGAAATGGGAAGTGGGGTGGATTTGGAAGATGTTGTAGTAGTTGACTATGAGGTTCCCTTAGTTGAAAAGTATCCAAGGGAAACCATAGTCGGTGGAACTAAACAAACAGATGAATCTTTGGAAAATATTCCCATTGCTCTACAGAGTGAGGAAAGCCTGATGAATTATGAGTTTATGATCGATCAAGCGTATAGCATCCCTGCAGGGACAAGTAAACGAACCCTTGAAATACAAAGCCTAAACGTGGATGCTGAATTTCATTATTATGCAGTTCCCAAACTCGATGATTTGGCGTATTTGATGGCTGGGATTACGGGCTGGCAGGAGTATCAGCTCATTTCGGGTGAAGCACAAGTATATTATGAAAACACCTTTATTGGATCCTCATTAATTGATCCATCCACAAGCAATGATACATTGTCTTTTTCCCTCGGACCTGATAAAAACATATCTATAGAACGCGAACTTATCAAGGATTTTAGTGAAAATCGTTTTTTTGGCAGCCGAACTGAGGTCACAAAGGGCTATCGACTGACCGTCCAAAACAATAAATCGGAAGCTATTACATTAACTTTGGCAGACCAAGTTCCCATTTCAAAAATTGAAAAAGTAGAGGTAGAGGTTTTGGAAACTTCAGGAGCCAAACCTCATCCGGAAACTGGTAAAGTAGAATGGACATTTGAGTTGAGCCCCAAGGATAAAGCCGAACGAATCTTGAGGTATCAAGTTACAGTCCCAAAAGGGCGGGGAAGAATTTTAGATTAAAAAACAATTTCAACCCATGCACCCATAATGGTTTTTCAATCCATCTTTATCGTAATGTAGCCTCGAGTGAAATGGGTACCGATGACAGAGCTTTTGAAACCGGACAGCCTTTCTTAGCGGCATTTGCGATCTCCTGAAATTTTTCATTTTTAATATTTGGAACACTTGCCTTTAGGTCCAGATGAATGCCTTTTATTGCAAAACCTTCACCTTCTTTTTCCAGACTTACTGATGCTTTCGTCTCCAAATTATCAGGATTAAAACCGGCTTTTCCCAGCTCCAGACTTAGCGCCATATTATAACATCCGGCATGAGCCGCGCCAATAAGTTCTTCCGGATTAGTTCCTTTCGTTCCGTCTTCATTCTCAAATCGCAGTTTGGCCGAATAGGGTTGATCGGCTAAAGCCCCACTTTGCGTGGTTAAAGTTCCTTTACCATCTTCAAATCCGCCGTCCCACTTTGAAATTGCTGATCTCTTCATAATTGCTTGTTTAATTACCTTACAGTATAAACGGGTCAATTGTTGTTGCTGCAAGCATTATATTTATGAAAAAGGTTATTTTAAGTTCCTGATAACCAGATTATTCAGCGTAGAAGTGGCTTGCTAATTAAAACCTGGGACAGGGGAAGGAGGATGAGAAGTCAGGACACCTAGCTTTCGAGAATTGAGAAAGTCCGATTATCGTTAGGTCAGCTTTTTGAGGTTTGCGTCAGCGATGGGAACCGGGCGTCCCCAATCTGGGGACGAGATGCCGGCCCCGCCGGCAGCCGAGCCGGTGACCGTAGCGCACTCGAGATCCGGCCTTGCCGGATCCTCGGTGGACGCCCAAAATATAAAAATCTATAAGCTACAGATGTCGCTCTGCGTGATAGGAAGATCGCACCAGGGGACCGCTTTCCACAAAATCCAACCCTTTTTCCAGTCCGACTTCTTCGTACATTTTGAAAGTGTCGGGGTGGACGTATTCGGCTACTTCCAAATGCTGCTTGGTGGGCTGCAAATACTGTCCAATCGTGAGGACGTCACAACCGTGATCCACTAAATGGTCCATGATCTCAAACACTTCTTCTTTGGTCTCGCCCAAACCGACCATGATACCTGATTTGGTGCGTTTACCATAGTCTTTGGTGCGCTGAATTTGCTCCAGTGAACGGTAGTACTTGGCCTGTGGGCGGACCTTTCGGTAAAGTCGGCTGACCGTCTCCATATTGTGAGAAACGACTTCCTGTCCGGCGCTGATCATGCGGTCCAGTGCATCCCAGGCGGATCGGACATCGGGAATCAGGGTTTCTATGGTTGTGGTAGGACTTTCATTTTTGACCTGAGTGACGGTTTGATACCAAATTTCAGCTCCTCTGTCCTTGAGTTCATCGCGATTCACGCTGGTAATCACGGCATGTTTCACTTCCATCAATCGAATGGCTTCTGCTACGCGGCGGGGCTCGTCCTCATCGTATTCCGGAGGCCGCCCCGTTTTTACCGCACAAAACGAACAGGAGCGCGTGCAGGTATTGCCCAAGATCATAAAAGTGGCGGTGCCGGCTCCCCAGCATTCGCCCATATTGGGACAACTTCCACTTTGACAAATCGTGTTGAGTTCATATTTGTCAACCAGGTTTCTCACCTTTTTATACTCTTCGCCGATCGGCAATTTTACGCGCAACCAATCGGGTTTTTTTCTTCTCTCTTTCTTTGATTCCACTACGGGTAATTCTATCATAGATCGATTTTTGTGTGTTATCTTCTTTTTCCGATTTGAAAATTGATGTAAAAGTGCAAAAAATACGGTGCATTTTGCTCATTAATCATCAACTCGATCGTTCGGGGATAAATTTCTAACATTAATCCGACATCCAGAGATCGGACGTTTTCGTCGAATGCTCCCCAGGCGAAATTCGCCTCTAGCCGACCATGTAGTCCGGGTATTATGCTAGATTCGCTCAACCCTTTGAAAAACCCCGAAGATCCTTCGATTCTGGCCAGGTCGAGAAACTCATCGGCTGTTGCTTCATCGTATTTGATATCGATGGTAGGATTGCGATTAGGATTGCCGTCATTGATGACTTCTAAATAGTATGGCTTTTCAAAACCCAGGGCGATGCCCCCCTGATAGGTGATGCCGATGGCCAAACCGCGGCGCTTTGCTTTTTCTGAAAAGTATCTTTTCTGCCCCATGCCGGCTTTGATGGAGAAAAAGGAATTTTGTTTGCCAAAAATGAAAGGGCGCGCAATGGAATTGTAAACTGAAGGCCGTCGATTTTGCCTGGACTCTTTGGGGTGTTTGAAAAAGTCGAGATTGAAGGAGTAAATTTTTGTTTTGTAATAGGTCTCTATCTCTCCCCAATTAAACCCCAACCCATAGCCTCGGGTAATCAGTCGGAAGTTGGCACTCCATTCTTGATCGTAAAGGATGCCCACAGACTGGGTGTTGAGCTGCTTGGGCTGAACGGTGGTTTGGCCATTCGCCGTAGCCATCCATCCGCAAAGCAAACTAACAAGGAGTAATATGTATCTCAGGTTCTTCAAGAAGGGAAAGATTTATCTTTTGCTTATGTAAATGACAATTAAGTTACTAAAAACTTTTGATTGAAGGGGTAAAAAACAAGGATTTACAAATGAATTAACATAATTTTAGCTGTGTCAGTTCGAGAAGGGGCTCTGTTTTTTGTCATCTCAGGGTTTATTTGGTTCGAGCACTTTAAAAAATAATGAGGAAAGGGAAACGGAAAACTTACGAAAGCCACTTAAAGTTCTTATATTTCTCAAAATTTGAAACTATGCGCTACAATTTTTCCGATACTCACTCCGTCGTCAATAAGCTGATCGCCGAGATGCGCAATCAAGAAATTCAGGAAGATCGCATGCGGTTTCGGCTGAATATGGAGCGCTTGGGTCTCATTATGGGATATGAAATTTCCAAGACTTTTGCATATTCGGAGGCTGAAATCAGCACACCCCTTGGTTTGGCGGATATGGCTTTGCCGGATGAGCGCATTGTTATTGCGGGTATTTTGAGAGCAGCTTTACCATTTCAAAATGGATTGCTCTCTTGTTTTGATGATGCAGACTGCGCTTTTATATCTTCTTATCGAAAGCATCACAAAGGCGGACAGTTTGAGGTATCCTTGGAATATGTCACTTGCCCCGATATCACAGATGCTCAAGTCATCGTAGCTGATCCGATGGTCGCTACGGGTTCTTCTATCGAAAGTGGGCTCGATGCCTTATTGGAGTATGGAGATCCCAAAGAAATTCACCTGGCAACGGTCATTGGATCCCAGAATGGTTTGGATTACATTCAAAGGAAGTATCCCAATGTTCACCAGTGGGTGGGAGCGATTGATGATGAACTGACGGCGCGTTCCTACATAGTTCCTGGTTTGGGTGACGCGGGAGACCTCGCCTACGGTCCCAAATTGCAGGAATAAACTTTTTTTCTTCACTTTCACGATTAGGCTTTATGGAGACAAGCTTGACAGCGGGTATGGTCGGTGGGATTTTGGTCGGCTATTTCGCACTGCTATTGCTCATTTCATATTGGACGGGAAGGAAGTCAGATAATGAGACTTTTTTCCTGGCAGGTCGTAAAAGCCCATGGTATTTGGTGGCTTTCGGCATGGTGGGTGCATCCTTATCCGGGGTGACCTTTATTTCTATTCCCGGGGTCGTTGGAGCGGGGGAGCTCAACCAGGGTTTTTCCTACATGCAAATGGTGTTGGGATATGTGCTGGGCTATGTCTTAATTGCTGAGGTCCTGATGCCGCTGTACTATCGACTGAATTTGACTTCTATCTATGGACTTCTCGAACAGCGCATGGGGTGGGAGGCCTACAAGACCGGTGCGGCTTATTTTTTACTTTCGCGAACGATTGGAGCGGCCTTCCGCTTGTATTTGGTAGCTATCGTGTTGCAACAATTTGTTATGGATGCAATGGGTATTCCGTTTCAAGTCACGGTCCTGGTGACGATTATCCTCATTTGGATATATACTTTTCGCGCGGGGATAAAAACGATTGTGTACACTGACACTCTGCAAACCCTGGCTATGATTTCGGCGGTGGTCCTTACGGTTTATGCGATTCTCCAAAAAATGGATGTGAGTTTAGTGGAGATGGTCGCTACAGTCAGTGACGGTCCCTACGGTCAGATGTTTTTTTTCGAAAATGCCTGGTCGGATCCCAATTTTTTTGGTAAGCAAGTCCTCAGTGGCATGTTGATCACCATCGTAATGACCGGCATGGACCAGGACATGATGCAAAAGAATCTCAGTTGCCGCAATATCGGTGAGGCCAAAAAAAATATGTACAGTTTTACGGTGATTTTGGTTGGAGCAAATTTATTATTTCTCTTTCTCGGGGCTCTATTGTATCATTTTGCAGAATCTCAGGGCATTTCAATTCCGGGAAATACAGATGTGTTTTATCCAACCCTGGCTCTGGAGTATTTGCCGCTGAGCGTGGGGATACTTTTCGTCATTGGCCTCATTGCAGCTGCATATTCTAGTGCGGATAGTGCGTTAACTTCTTTGACGACTTCTTTTTGCGTCGATTTTCTTGGTTTTGAGCGTAGGAAACGTCCGCCGGGGGTGGAGCGCAAATGGCGGGTTTTTACCCATATTGGTTTTTCCACTTTGCTTTTTCTCATCATTGTGATCTTTCACGCAATGAACGACGAGGCGGTTATCAATCAACTGTTTAAAGCAGCGGCTTATACCTATGGACCGATTCTCGGCTTATTTTTGTACTCCATATGGATGAAAAAACCATTGTCGGGAAAGGCTGTCGTCATCGTCTGCCTGTTGGCTCCCTTAATATCCTTTGCCTTTAATTACTTTTCAGTAACATGGATGAGCGGCTTAAATCTGGGTTTTCTTATTTTGGCGGTGAATGGAGGCTTAACCTTCGGGGGGCTTTGGCTGTATAATCAATGGAAATTGCGATGAAAAAAATTACAGAATCCCCTTCTCACTATCGAAATCTGGAGCAAAAGACAAGCGCTGAGCTACTTCAAATCATTAACTCCGAAGATCAAAAGGTGGCTCTTGCGGTTTCTAAAGTTTTATCGGAGATCGAGGATTTAGTTGAAATCACATTTCCAAAGATGAAAGAAGGCGGACGTCTAATCTATATTGGAGCGGGCACTAGTGGTCGTCTGGGTATTTTAGATGCCAGCGAATGCCCTCCCACTTTTGGCGTACCTCCCGATTGGGTCGTAGGATTAATCGCCGGAGGAGACGGAGCTATCCGCAAGGCAGTAGAACATGCGGAAGATGACGAAAAACAGGGCTGGAAGGATCTGGAAGCTCTAGGTATATGTGATTTGGATACGGTAATAGGGATTGCCGCATCGGGGACAACACCCTATGTTGTGGGAGGGCTCAGGAGCGCCCGGGAGCGTGGCATTACCACTGCTTGCATTAGTTGTAATCCCGGTGCTCCGGTCACTGAGGTCGCCGATTTCCCCATCGTCGCTGTAGTGGGGCCGGAAGTTGTTACGGGAAGCACCCGCATGAAATCAGGTACGGCCCAAAAGATGATCTTAAATATGATCAGCACGACGCTCATGATCCGCCTGGGGCGGGTAGAAGACCATCGCATGGTGGATATGCAATTGAGTAATGATAAATTGTGGAAGCGAGGAGTAGATATCCTTTGCGATGAATTGGGGTGGTCTGCCGATCGCGCACGTCAAGCACTGGTAGAGAAAGGGTCAGTTCGGGCTGTTCTGGATTCAGTGAGAAATCCCTGAATTAAGCATATTGCGTATCTCGCTTGCATCCAATCCATTGTCTGAATCCTGATTTACAGGAGGGGTTCGAGTATCGTTGGAAGTGGACAGGAAAACCTACAGATTCCTAAACAGGACTAGTCATTGATCGCGGAGCAGAAAGGATTGAAAAGATAGTGAGCTCCGTTTATGCAGGTTTTTCATCATTAAAAACATCAGAATCAAAAAAGTATTGTTCGGGAGCTTCTTCTTCTAAATAGGTGTATCTCGGCTTTCTCGTGGGTTCTACTCGTCCGCGCAGGAGATAGGCTACGATGACTCCAATGATTGCTCCAATAAGGTGTCCATCCCAGGAAATGCCTGGCCGATCGGGGAAAATGCCCCAAATATATCCGCTGTAAAGAAAGAGTATTGCCAGGCTCAAGGCAATA
>Ga0307966_1000607_pt1 | contig 29496 bp, 19 predicted proteins | sample OrgLakmetagen646_FD_203141 | JGI IMG/M metagenome (GOLD analysis project Ga0307966, IMG submission 203141) | Saline water microbial communities from Organic Lake, Antarctica - #646 | ecosystem: Environmental > Aquatic > Non-marine Saline and Alkaline > Saline | place: Antarctica: Organic Lake... | reverse complement strand
ATACAATGGCTTCATCAGTTGCCACATCAAACCCGATCGATTTTTACAAAGTACTGCGTGCCATCGACGATACCGGCGGTGATGCACTGACTGTAACCGAAGACGAAATTCTTGAATCTCTTCGTGAGATGGCCACAGTTGAAGGCCATTTTACGGAACCGGCCTGTGCCTTGCCACTCGCCGCTTTTAAAAATAATCTCGAAAAGTTTGCCGGAAAACGATCTCTTTTAGTACTAACCGGGTCCGGCCTGAAGGACACTAAAGTCGTAGCAAAACACTCTCTCACACCGCCTGTACTTAAACCTGATCTGGACCACATACAAAGTTACATCCATTCAGGATTTGTGGAAATTCAACAAAAGTCGTTTGGTAAATCGCGCGATAATCTGCTTGCTAACCTCAAGCTGGGTGAAAATCAGCAGGAGCTCTATCGAAAGCACGTGGAAAGAATTAATAAGCGCGGTAAAACGCTTCACAAAAATGAGATGCAGTATCTGCAAACAATGGTTCTGAATGAGGAGACCGACCTGGAATCTCCTGTGGAAGTTCTGGACTACAAAATTACTATGCGGAAGGAAGAACTCATTGAAGCCGGGGTAATGCTGAAGATCAATGGTGAAGAAATTACCTCTCGTGAAAAAGGAGTGGGGCCAATCGATGCCATCATTAATGCCATCAAAGCGGAAAGTGACAAAATTCTTCCTATTGAAGTGGTGAATCATGAGGTTGAAATTCTAAGCCCTGACACTGATTCGCTGGTAGTTGTGACTCTCACGTTTGAGAAAGACGGTCAGACCTGGAGAACCAAAGGTGCATCAGCCGATACAATTGAAGCCGTGATAAACGCATTCGAAAAAGGCCTCGCTATTGCACATAAGTCCATGTCTGTATAAATGCTCCTTCAGGCTAAACACATCGATTTTTCATACGGCGATGAAGCCATCTTTGACGACTTTAACCTGGCAGTAGAACACGGAGAGCGGGTTGTTCTGAAAGGGGAATCGGGCGGAGGCAAATCAACGCTGATGCGGCTGTTACTTGGCTTTGAAGTTCCCGGGAGCGGCACGCTTGAGTACGACGGCACTCCACTTAACGGAAAACATCTCAGGCAGTTTCGCAGAGAGTGCGCCTGGCTTCCGCAAGATCTGAACATTGGCACAGGCCGTGTAGATGAGGTGATACTGTTTCCGTTTCGTTTCAAACAGAGCGGCAATAGCATGCCTGATGAGGAAAAGATACTCGATATCCTGTCAGACCTTGGACTTGACGCCGATATTCTCGAGAAAGAGTTCACGGACCTCTCCACCGGGCAGCGTCAGCGCGTGGGTATTGCGCTCTGTATTTTGCTCGACAAACCTGTTCTACTGCTGGACGAACCCACCTCCGCACTTGATGAGGCGTCAAAGGAGAAAGCGGCAGGCCACCTATTCTCGGACCCGGACCGCACGGTACTCTCCACCTCCCACGATCCATTCTGGTTAGAGAGGTGCGACAGAATTATAGATCTTGACGCTGAGTCTGAACATAAGCAGAACGGAAGTTAGCATATGACCTTGTAGGTTGATACAGCCTAAATGGCATCGTTGAACGATTCCATTGGTTTTCAAAACAAACCTAAAGTGAAATGGAAATTATACAGTTAAGCTGGCTGCAGCTTGCCTTTGGATTTATCATTCTCATTATTCCCGCCGCTATTCTATGGTGGTTCAACACCGGGCTGACCGGGAAAATGTTTGTCGCGACTATCCGTATGACCCTTCAGCTTCTGTTTGTAGGATATTACCTGGAATACCTGTTTGAGTATGACAACACCTGGCTTAATCTTGCCTGGATTATGGTAATGGTGGTGGTTGCTGATTTTGCGACCATCGACAGAAGCGACCTTAAAACGACACGGTCACTTGTTTTACCAATCTTTTGGGCAACGTTCATCGGCATTGTTCTGATCAACTTATTCTTTCTTGAGCTGGTTATTCAGCTTCCCAATTTCCTGGAAGCTCAGTACGCAATTCCCATCACCGGCATGGTACTGGGCAATTGCCTTCGCAGTAACGTCATCGGAATTAACGAGTTTTACTACAACCTTAAGGAGAACAACGAACGCTATCAGTTTTATCTGGCCTCGGGTGCCACACGAAGTGAAGCTCTTTATCCATTCTTTCAACGGGCGTTGCAGAAATCCGCAAACCCGACTCTCGCCGGTATGGCAACAATAGGATTGGTTTCGCTCCCTGGTATGATGACGGGACAAATCCTCAGTGGAAGCTCACCAATGACCGCCATTCAGTACCAGATTATGATCATGCTGGCCATCTTTTCAGGTACGATTCTGTCCGTATTCCTGGCGATAATCTTCTGCAATCGCACTGTATTTTTTGATAACGACGTGCTGGACAAGTCGATATTTAAAGAGTGAGAAAAAAAGTGAAATGTGAAAAGGTAGAAGTGAAAAATCAGATATGAGAAACGAGAAGGCATCGATCCTAAAGACCGTTTGGCCCTCTTAAACAGACAATTTTTGAACAATTAACTGAAAATACAGCTCTAATTATTCACTAATTTGGAACTTATGAAGTGGTCAGAAGCATCTTTTCACTTCTTTTTTCTCAAGACTCACTACTCAAATCTCTCTTCTATATTCTACATATACAAATACGGTTTCCAGTCGTCCTGAACAGAGCTGATCAGATTTTGGAAAAATGTGATGTGAACCGGGCGATAGGGCTCTGTATTGAGTTCCATTGAGGCTTCTTCCGGTGTTCGGTTGCCCTTTTTAACATTGCAGATATTGCAGGCCGTAACCAGGTTCTCCCAGCTGTCAGGGCCATTTCTGCTTCGGGGCATCACATGATCCAGAGTAAGATCGGATCGCCGTCCGCAGTACTGGCAGGTATTATTATCACGTTTCATAATATTCCTGCGCGATAGTACGATTCGCTTATACGGAAGCTTAATATATCGTCTCAGGCGTATGACGGAGGGATATGAAAAATAATCATCAACAGTACGAATGCGCCTTTCGGGCTGATCGTGCAGCAACTCTGCCTTTTCAAGAAATAGTAATTTCACAGAGCGTTGTACAGAGCAAACGCTGAGTGGCTGATAGTCTTGATTAAGAACGAGAACCGGGCTGTCCATTAGAAGATATTGCTGAAATATTTTACTGAACCTATACAACGGCTCGAATAGCCCTTATTATGGGCTATTTATTTTTAAATATCAACTAAAAAAGTAATTCACGAGTTCGTCCCAAATCACAGGATTTATTGCCACTGCAATAACTATTGAAATGAACAGCCCAACCATTGCGTAGCTTACGTCTTTTGCAATAAGCTTAAGTGTGTAAGTAAGCGGCCTTCCCTTCCCTTTTGAGTCCGTCAGACTCATGGCAACCTCCCGCCCGGCCAGCAGCCCGATAAAAACCCAGGTTGTGCTCATAGGAACAACACTCACCGATTTAAAGTAGTAGAGCACGCACGCGTAGACCCCGTCAATGACAGTTGCGGACCGCACATCTGTGACGTAGGATTTCTCTGTGATAATTCTCTGAATTTTATCACCGCGCAGATAGAACAGAATCCCAAGGCCAAAGAATATAAACCCCGTAAACAACAGAAAACTTGCCACTCCAAGACTTCTGGGCAGATAAACCGCAATATTTGCGGCATCCTGCATCAACCAAACTGCCCACAGCAGTCCACTGACAACCCACTGTAACGGCATCCAGAATGATCCGGGCTTGCCTTGAAACAGCCGGTTGAGATATTTACTAAGGCCCAGCCATACGACAATAGCCACAGCAAACGCGATAAAGTAGCCAGATAAGCTTTTGTTAAGAACATCAATAATTCCTTCTGGTTGAGTTGCAAATGCACTTAACAAGAGAAATGTGGTGGACACCGGCATTCTTAACCGGGTGAGGATAAGCAAAAAGAGAGGGGCTGCAACCTGCAGAAACTTGAAGGATGTTGGCGCATCCTGAAAACCTCTGGACGTCAGCCGCTGGTAGGTCACGTCACCATCGTACATGAACCAGCTGTAAGACACCGTGAGTACAAATATACCCCCGATCCAGAGCCACAGGATCCACCACTTTTTATCGGCATTGGATGCCAGAAAGGTCCCTATTGTCTGAATGCTATCGTTGGCAATAGCCGAGTATGCCGCAAAGAAAAAGCCGAGCCACATGGCCACCTGAGGAGTCTCATAAAAGGCGCCGGCGAGGAAGAAGAAAAGACCGATCAAGATCAGAAATCGGCGCTCCTCGCGGACCAGCTCAATAAAGCTTGTTGGGAGCAAGCTCTCGAGATACGTAAGACCTGTCTTCTTTTTTTTCTTTTCTTTTTTAGCCACTGCTAAATCAAAATAAGTTTTCAATTAGCCCTATAAAATAGAAGCCAAATGTTAAGAAACTATTACCTCAGCCGATAATTATTGCACCTGCTTGTCAGATACGATTGCAGGAAAATATAGCAACTGAAACAGGTTCAAAAACTTTATTAAAATTCAGCTTCACCTTTGTTCAAAAGTGACGTATTTTTGAACCAAATTTAAACTGAAAGACCCATACGGTCTGGAAAAGCGCTACCACAACAGCTTTACACTTATGAGAAATCAATCGTCTATTCTCACCTCTTTTTATAAAGAACCCGGGCCAAAACTTGACCAGGAATCCCCTTTTGATTCCATGATGGAACGGTTTCGTTTTGCCGCGGAAATTCTTCAGCTTGATGACGGCATGTTCCAGTATCTGGCGAGCCCGGTAAAACAGGTCATCGTTTCTGTTCCTATCGTAATGGACGACGGTAAGATAAAAGTATTTGAAGGGTTTCGTGTGATTCACGATAACGTACTCGGGCCCTCAAAAGGTGGCATCCGGTTTGCGCCCGATGTTAACTTAGACGAGATTAAAGCTCTCGCGGCGTGGATGACCTGGAAATGCGCAGTTGTTAATGTACCCTTTGGAGGAGCAAAAGGCGGTATCCGCTGCAACCCCAAAGAACTCTCGAAAGGTGAGCTTGAACGACTTACGCGCCGTTACACAGCCAATCTGCTGGAAGTTTTTGGCCCTGATCGCGACATCCCGGCTCCGGATATGAATACGGACGAACAGGTGATGGCGTGGATCATGGACACCTACAGCATGAACTCGCTTAAAACCGAGACTGCCGTAGTTACCGGAAAGCCGATTATTTTGGGCGGCTCACAGGGACGCAAAGAAGCTACAGGCCGGGGTGTCGTTACGGTAACTCTGGCAGCACTCAGTAAAATGGGACTTATGCCCAACAAAACATCTGTGGTTGTCCAGGGATTTGGCAATGTAGGATCCGTTTCGGCCAAGCTGATGTTTGAGCAGGGCGCCAAGGTCATCGCGATCAGCGATATTTCCGGGGGATACTATAACAAAGACGGTATCGATATTCCGGATGCCATTCAATACATAACCGACAACAACCGGTCTCTGGAGGGTTACCCCAAAGCTGACCCGATTTCGAATGACGAACTCCTTCAGCTTACCTGTGATGTTTTGATTCCGGCTGCTAAAGAGGATCAAATCAATCGTGAAAACGCTCATAAAATAAACGCGAAAATTGTCGCGGAAGGCGCTAATGGACCTGTAACTGCCAATGCCGACTCTATTCTTGAGGATAACGGGGTGATGGTCATCCCGGATATTCTTGCCAACGCCGGCGGCGTTACCGTTTCATACTTTGAATGGGTACAGGATCGTCAGGGCTATTTCTGGACAGAAGAACGCGTGAACAGACGCCTTAACCGTATGATGAGAAGTGCGTTCGACAATCTTTACGAAGTAGCCGAACAGCACAAAATCACGCTGCGGCAGGCGGCCTACGTATACGCTATCGACCGGGTTGCAGAAACTTTAAAACTCAGAGGTATTTACGCCTGACTTTTTTTGCAGAATAAATGCAGTATTGATCTATACCGGCAACTCATTATTAAATCTCAGTTAGAGAACAACGCTCCGATTCTGTTATCAAAAATAAGTGTCCATAAAATTAGCAATTGCAGGCGTTGATCTTCAGACACGTAACTGTTTAGTGGTTAAATCTTACGGAACACCTTTCATAAAATAGTTTATATTTTATGAATTAACCCTAAGAATAACTCCGTAAATACCTGCGTACAGATTCAATTTTTTTAGTAATTCATTCTGCAAGCTGATTCTTGAATTCGTATACTATCAGAAATCATCTGAAAAAAATTTTGCGGGTATAAATTTATCACGGCTAAGAAATGGACCAGACATACAACGTAACACTATCATCTACATTTGATCAGGCTGAAACTATGCCTGATTTAGTTGATAAGATTGCCAAAGAGTGTAAACTTGATGAGGACTCATCTGAAACATTTAAGCTGATTTTAAGCGAAGCAGTTACGAATGCTATTGTGCACGGGAACCAAGAGGTTCCCGATAAATCAGTATATGTTAAGGTCAGTGTCTCTGATAAGTCCATTTCTGCAGAAGTGAAGGATGAAGGGGAAGGTTTTAATCACGAACAGAAGAAAGACCCACTGAAAGAAGAGAATCTACTGAATACCGGTGGGCGCGGAATTTTTCTTATCAAACAATTTTCAGATCACATGGAATTTCGCGAAAATGGGACACTGCTTCATTTTCGGGTAGACTTTTAATATCATTCGGAATTACCTTATTGCGGATTAGTTTCCCGATCAACTTTAAAGCTCACCACTTAACCTGAGCAGCTCTGTCTCTGCGACCTTGGCTTCAAACTCTGCATTGATAAGCCGATTCTCAGACTCCAAAAATGAGCGTTGAGCCTCCCGCAGTTCAAGGGAGCTGATGGTACCAAGCCTGAACCTTTCCAGGGCGATGTCAAGCGTTTGCTCAGCGTTAGACAGATTGTCCCGCTCCAGGTCTACAAGCTCTAAGTTATTCTGATAGGATCGAAACAAAGTTCGAAAACGTGATTGTATCAACAGCCGAATCTCCTTCAGCTGAAGCTCACTGCTTTTCCGGTTGATCCGCGCGTTCTCAATCCGTCGGTTCGTATTGAATCCATCAAACAGATTAACCCTTGCTGTTAGTCCTACCCTGAAACCGGTAGTTTCATTAAACTGAAAAAAACCTCCGTCCGCTTCATTTCTGCTGTAGCTATAGCCCGAATTGAGTACTATCTCAGGAAATCGTTCTGAACGGATCTGCTGGACCTCAAGATCAGCAGCATTTTGCTCCATCCGTGCAATATCAAGCTCGGTATTCTCAGCCACAGTTTTTTCATAGAGATACTGCTCATCAAGCCCCCGCTGAATGGGAATCACGTCGGTAACTTCATAATCTGTATCAGCGTCACGCGCCAGCAGCTGGTTAAGTGCAATTTTAGCTTCGTTGAGGATGATTCCTTCCCGAATAAGAGCGGATCTGTCAGCGTTCAAATCAGAGCGCGCCTGAAGAAGTTCTACTTCCGAACCGGATCCCAAATCATATTTTGTCTCCTCTATTTCAATCCGTTCAAGCGATACATCAACAGTATTCTCAAGAACCCTTAGCTGATTCTCAATACGAACAATATCGTAATATGAGAGAGTAATCTGGCGTACAAGATTTTCTATTTCAAGGCGAAGTTCCGTATCACCAATATCTTCAAGAACACCAAGCAGGTTATAGGTCTTGAACATCCCAAGCCCGTCAAAAAGAGTCCAGTTCAGGTTCAGTGCAGCATTTGTTGTTGTACCCCGGGCACCTGTATTGGTTTGAGACTGCCCCCCGGCATTGAATTCACTGTCTTCAATACTTTCAGTGCGCGTCCCGCTCAGGTTCAGGGCGGGCAGAAACCCCGCATTTCCAAGGCTCCTGTTATTTTCAGCAACTGACAGCCGATTCTCAAAGATCTGTATGTTAAAATTATTTTCAAGGCCGGAACCAACAGCATCTTCAAGCGACAGGCGCTCCTGCCCTGAAGCAGCTCCGGCCCAAATAATGAAAAGAATACCTGTCAGTAATAGTGATTTGTTCAAGATATTATACGCTTGCAGTTTCAAGTTCTTCCGCCTCCCGGGCACGTTCATCAATCGCTTTGGTCCCGCTCTTATCGGTGGACATGTATGAGTAAATGGCCGGTATTACATAGAGAGTAAACATACTTCCAATCAACAGACCGCCAATAACGGCAATACCCATGGATGACCGGCTTTCAGAACCGGCGCCAAGTGCCATTGCAATCGGTAAAATTCCAAGAATTGTTGAGATAGTCGTCATTAAAATCGGGCGGAACCGAACCGCAGATGCATCCATGATAGCATCCATAATGGACAGGCCCTGTTCTTGACGCTGATTTGCGAACTCCACGATTAAGATGCCGTTTTTAGCAATCAGCCCGATAAGCATGATCGCTCCGATCTGGCTGAAAATGTTCAGTGTCTGATCGAAATACCAAATAGATAGCAACGTACCAAACAGCGCCAGTGGTACCGTAAACAGAATAATCAGCGGATCGATAAAGCTTTCAAACTGAGCCGCCAGCACCAGGAAAATCAGGACCTGTGCAAGAATAAAAATAAACAGAAGACTCGCAGCACTTTCAGCAAAGTCGCGCGACGGACCGGAAAGATCGGTTACAATATTTGTAGGCAACACCCGTGCTGCAATTGCATCCATGGCTTCAATTCCGTCTCCAACTGTTTTCCCTTCGGCCAGCTGAGCCGATATTGTGGCTGAATTAAATCGGTTGAACCGATAGAGCTGCGGCGGACTGCTGCTCTCATTGACCGTCACAAGATTATCCATCTGAATAAGTTCTCCGTTATCATTCCTGACGAAGATTGTCTTCAAATCAATCGGGGCATTTCTGTGCTCCCGTTCCATCTGGCCAATCACCCAATATTGTTTGCTGTCTATGATAAAGTATCCAAACCGAGTCCCTGACAGCGAAAGCTGCAGGGTTTGGGCGATATCAAGGACAGAGACGCCAAGTGAGCGTGCACGGTCGCGATTTATCTGAACCTGCAGTTCAGGCTGGTTAAATTTGAGATCAACATCAGCAAAAATAAACGTTTCGTCACTGTTGGCCTCTCGCAGAAAGGTTGGTATCACATCTTTCAGCTGCTGCAACGACTGCGCCTGAAGTACATATTGCACCGGTAATCCACCTCTGCGGTTACCGATCGACTGAGGCTGCGACACAAATGTCTGGGCACCGGTCAGGGTTGACATCAGGCCGGAGAGCTGACCTGCAATCTCTTGCTGAGATCGGTCACGCTCTTCTGCATCTGTAAGAGTTATAAATCCAAACGCCGAATTGATTGATCCCGAAGCACCAAATCCGGGAGAGGTAACCGTACCCATGAATTTGATCTCCGGTATATTTTCCTGGGTCAGCCGAATCATATCATCAACATATGCGTCCATATATTCATAGGAAGCGCCTTCGGGTGCTGTGGCAAATATACGAATGCTCCCGCGGTCTTCCCTTGGGGCAAGCTCTTCAGGAATGTTTATATATAGTATCGCGATAAATGCGCCCGTAATTCCAATAATGACAAATGCCATCCACCGGACTTTCATAAACGATTCCAAAGAAGATTTATATACATCGTTCATCCACACAAAAAACGGTTCAGTTTTTCTATAGATCCAGTTCTTCTCTGCGCCTTTCGCCAATATTTTGGTTGCCAGCATCGGCGTTAACGTGAGCGCCACAAACGACGATATAATCACGGCACCTGCAATTACAACACCAAACTCCCGGAATAAGCGACCTGTCTGACCGCCCAGAAACATGATCGGCAGGAACACCGATACCAGGGCCAGGGACGTTGCCACAACCGCAAAGAATATCTCTTTTGAACCCAAAATTCCGGCCTCGATTGCCGGCAGGCCTTTCTCCATCTTTGCATAGATGTTCTCAAGCACCACAATCGCGTCATCCACAACAAGGCCAATCGCAAGAACGATGGCAAGCATTGTCAGGACGTTGATCGAGAACCCTGCAACGTACATCACGAACAGAGAACCGATAAGTGCTATCGGAATGACAATCACCGGAATCAGCGTCGACCGCGGGTCGCGCAGGAAAAAGAAAATGACAAGAATTACCAAAGCAAGAGCCACAAAAACAGTCTGCTGTACTTCATTAATCGATTGCTCTATGTATTCAGTAGTATCAAACCCAACAGCCACGCTAATATCTTCCGGCAGGTCAGCTTTGATTTGTTCCACCCTGTTATGAAATTCCTGCGCTATCGCCAGCTGGTTTGATCCCGGTTGCGGAATTGCAACCACACCCACCATCGGGATACCGTCTCTTTTTAAAACTGTTCGTTCATTCCGTGCACCGAGTTCGGCATATCCCAGATCACGAAAGCGAATTTTCTGGCCGTTCTGTTCGCGTATGATTAAATCATTAAACTCTTCAACCGAAGAGAGCCTGCCCATGGTACGAACGCTCAGTTCAGTGGTGGCTCCCTCAATACGCCCCGAAGGCAGCTCCACATTTTCCCGGTTGAGAGCATTCTGCACGTCCAGCGGCGTTAACCCGTAGGCGGCCAATCGAATCGGGTCCATCCAAAGCCGCATCGCAAAATCTTTTGATCCCCAGATCTGAATACCGCTCACTCCGGGAATGGTCTGTAACCGTTCTTTAAACGTATTATCTGCAATAGATGTCAAATCCAACAGGTCGCGACGCTCGCTGTTAATCGTCAAGAAAACGATCGGCGATGCATCGGCGTCCGCTTTTGTAACCGTTGGCGGTTCTGCATCCGCGGGGAGACTTCGTTGTGCCCGTGAAACACGGTCCCTGACATCGTTCGCGGCTGTCTCAAGATCAACTTCAAGATCAAACTCAACGGTAAGCGTACTCTGGCCCTCGCGGCTGACAGACGTCAGTGTGCGTATTCCAGCAACGCCATTTACGGATTCTTCAAGCGGTTCGGTGATCTGAGATTCCATAACCTCCGCATTTGCACCCACATAGCTTGTGGAAACAGTTACTATCGGTGGGTCAACGGATGGATATTCACGCACACCAAGATAGAAAAATGAGATCACCCCAAAGAGGACGATCACGATAGACATGACCGACGCGAGAACCGGCCGCCGTATACTTAAGGAAGAAATACTCATAGATCAGATCCCCATATTAGTTTGGTTATTTCAACCTCAGTACCCGGAATAGCCTGCAAAAGGCCGGTTGTAAGCACAGTATCCCCGGGAGCAACGCCCTCAATTATTTGCACTTTTTCGCTGGTTCGCAACCCTGTCTGCACCCTCACTTCGCTAACTCTACCGTTTTTGATTACAAATATTTTCTGGCTATTAAGTTCCGGAATAACAGAAATCGTAGGCAACATAAGAGCATCATCAATTTCGTTGAGCACAAGCGTGATATTTGCAAAAGCACCCGGAAATAGCAGTCGGTTGCTGTTATCACTTCTGGCCCTGATCGAAATAGACCGGGTATCCCTGCTGATTCTCGGCTCAATTGCGTACACATCGCCTGTAAACGTACTATCCACGCCCTGCACTGTAAAATTAATTTTGTCGCCGATACCTACCCTGGAGATGTAACGCTCAGGAATTGAAAAATCGATCTTAACCGGGTTCAACGACTGTAAGGATGCAATCTGCGAATTTGGGCTGATATAGCTCCCTTCACTCACGTATTTCAAGCCTACCTGACCGCTAAATGGCGCCCGGATTTCCGTCTGATTAATCTGTGCGTTAATCAGATCAAGATCAGACCGAATCACGTTAACTTCATTAAGTGTGGCATCGTAGTCATCCTGGCTGATGCCTCCACGTTCAAGCAGGGCTTGCTGACGTTCTTCCCGTTGTTCCGCAAGATTAAGCCTGAATGTAGCCCGCCGTCTTTCAGCCAAAAGTTCGCTGTCGTTTATTTTAACAAGAAGATCTCCTTCCTTAACGGCAGACCCTTCAGCGAATAAAATATCGGTAATAATACCTGAGGCTTCCGCACTTAGCTCCACATTTTCATGAGCCAACACTGTGCCACTCGTAAAGATTTGATCCTCAATCGTTTCCTCTTGAACCTGAATGGCTTCAACCTGTAACAGGCTACTACTATTTTGTGGATTACCCTCTTTGTCCGGTGTGCTGAAGAGCGGCATTACTTTTGGATAAGCAAGCAACGCTGCAAGAATGAGGACTATCGTAATTCCAATTGCCTTTTTCAAAAATATTAATCTTAAAAGTTATACTTGTGTTGAACTAAACATAAAAGTTAAAAAGAAAGTTATGGGCATTCCCGAACGAGTTGTAAAACTATGTGTAACTGTCTGTTTGCCTGAAGGATAGATATCGAGCACTAACCCGGATTATTTACGATTACGTGTGTATGAGTACTTTAACGTGTTAAAGTTAATGTGTTTACGTCCTTTATTATAAGCTGAGTTCGATTCTTAAAATTAAAATCGGACGTCTTCCGTCGGCTAACGGAGAGATTTTCCCCGGGGGAAAGGGGGAGTTTACTTTTTACTTTTTTATGAATCGAACTCAGGTTTATAGCTCAAATTTGGGTGTATAATCAGGGCAAAATAGCAACCCACATAATACAGATATAAAAAAAGAGGCCCATTAGAAAAAACGGGCCTCTGATATCATTTAAACAAGTACAACTCTGTCTGCTATACCAGCTGGGCGTCAAGCTGTTTTTTAATCTGTGCCTTTGGAACAGCACCTACGATTTGATCAACAACTTCGCCGTCTTTAAATATAAGCAGTGCAGGTATACTCCTGATTCCATATTTCACGGAAATCTCAGGATTGTTGTCTACATTTACTTTTCCGACTTTTGCCTTTCCCTCGTATTCGCCGGCAATTTCGTCTACAACGGGTCCTACCATTCTGCAGGGGCCGCACCATTCTGCCCAAAAATCAACCAGAACGGGTGTATCATTGCCTTCTACTTCATCTGAGAAATTACTGTCTGTGAATTCAACTGTGTTACTCATGGTATTCTTCTTTTATTTTGATTTAATGTAATATCGCTAATTATTAGGGGATAACCTTATAACGAAATCCTATACACACTATCACGAAATATTATGGAGTTACTAAAACAACCAATCCGGTGGTAATCGTTCTCATCTTGTGTTGTATTGAGAGGGGTTCACGAGCTTTACGCCCGGCTCATCTCTTAGTAATTCTGGATCTACAAAAAAGTTTGTGGGTAAGTAGATGAGATTGTTTGTTCAGCGACCTGGCAGTGACCACGCGTGCCAGTTTTATCGTTACAATCTTTCTTTGCAGTTTGCGTGGGCTCCTGCAAGAGTCGCGATTGCCTGCTCTTATTTTTTTGTAGCAACAAATATCCTCTCCAATTCACAACACTGGCAGGAACTTCGCTCCGCTTCGTACTCTACCAGGTTGTTTTGTTCAGCACTATGCTACATTTTTAATAAGATTCAACAGGGGAAATCCTGTACAGAGGCTGTGAGAAATTGATTTCCAAAGAAATTGCGCCTAAATAAATTGAGGATTCCGTTAAATACAGCACTACCAGTCTTTCTGACTCACCCCCGACCCCTTCCGTCGGTGGCCGGACAAACTCTTCGCCCTGCGGGACTTGACAAAGAGGGGAGCTTCCAAATAAATTCATAGCCTCAGAAAAGTTAAGCTGGCCGGAACTTTAATCTTTAATTTCTCACAGCCTCTACAAAGGGGATCGCTAACCATTGAGGTTTTTCGAACTACTATTCTGTTTTACTTTGGAAAATTAGACCTCTATCCACAATCTTTCCTGTAGATCCGTATTTCTACTGTTTTTACCACTTGTTTTCCTATCGATCATAACATTCCGCGTGCTTTAAGCTCAAGGTATTTGTTGATCGCATTTACAGACAGCTCTTTGGGTGCCGTCAGTATCGTCTGAATTCCGTAGTGATTCAGAGTTCGCACGATCTGACGCTTTTCGTAGATAAAAGATTCAGCAACTGTTTTTGTATATATTTCTTCAACCGTACCCGGCTCGCGGTCCAGCAATGACGTCAATTCAGTGTTCTCAAAAAATATCACCACCAGCAAGTGATCTTTTGCAATCGCGCGAAGTGTTGAAAGCTGGCGCTCCATCGAGGAAAGACTTTCAAAGTTGGTGTATAGCAATACAAGACTACGAGCGTTCACGTTTTTTTTCAGCGATACAGATAAGAGGCGATAATCCGATTCAAGAAAGTTCGGTTTAATGTTATACAGCTGTTCTTGAATACGCCGGATGTGCACCCGCCTCTTCTGCGGTTTCACAAACGATGTACCCTCGTTAGATAGAGTCATCAGGCCGGCTTTGTCATCTTTCAGCAAAACTATGTTAGAGATAACGAGGCTTGTATTAATGGCGTAATCCAGGAGATGCATCCCTTTGAACGGCATCTTCATCACCCGCCCGGTATCAATCACGTTAATAACCTGCTGCGACCGCTCATCCTGGTACGTGTTTACCATAAGGTCTCCTGTGCGGGCGGTGGCTTTCCAGTTTATCGCCCGCACATCATCGCCGCGAACGTATTCTTTAATTTGATCGAACTCCATTGAATGGCCCAGGCGCCTGATTTTTTTGACGCCCGCATCAGCCGGCTTGTTGGAAAAGGCAATCAGCTCAAACTTTCGCATTTGAATAAACGAGGGGTACACCGGCACCATCTGCTCATTTCCGAACGAGTATTTCAGCTTCACAAACCCGAGCTGCGAACAGACGAAAACCAGAAGCTGTCCAAACCTGTACTCGCCTCGTTCTGTTGGGCGAAGAGAATAGCTGTGCACCTGTTTTTCAGCAGGGTCAAGCGTCATATCAAACCAAAAATTTCTGAGCTGAAACTGTACCGGTAGTTCATCGATTACTTCAAGAGATGCCCGAAAAAAATACCGGTTGGTGATGGTAAACTGAATTCTGTTTTCGTCTCCGTTTGAGAGGCGTTCCGGCAGATGGCGTTCCGCCTCAACCCCGCTTTGGTTGCGATACAGCAGCAACAGATCTATCACAACAAGTGCAACAAAAACAACCACACACAGGTCTGCCATACCGTTTGGTAAAAACAGCAGGTATTCCATGATATAGAGCAGTGTAAGCACTGCAATACAGAGGAAAAATCGATTGGTTAGATACAGACGTTTGATCTGGTTAATTATCGCGGTACCTCCACGCTTTCAACAATTGATTTGATCACTTTGTCTGGGCCGGTTCCCTCCATCTCTTTTTCCGGTGTGAGAGAAATCCGATGGCGGAGCACAGGCTCTGCCACCCATTTCACATCTTCCGGGGTGATGAAATCGCGTCCGTTCATAGCGGCCCACGCCTGAGAAGCTCTCATCACAAAAACAGCCGCTCTTGGTGATGCTCCGATCGAAACCTGGCTGCTGCTGCGCGTTTTATGAATGATTTCGGCAATGTACTGCATCAGCTTTTTCTCTACGTGCACTAAGCGGACAACCTCTTGCTGGCGGGTAATGTCAGCTGCCGTAACCTTAGTATCTATAGCTGAAAGATCAATCCTGTTTTTCCTGCGGTAGCTTCCCTCCAATATCTGTACTTCTTCATCCAGATTTGGATATGGCACGCTGATTTTAAATAAAAACCGGTCGAGCTGTGCTTCAGGGAGCCGGTATGTGCCCTCGTGCTCAATGGGGTTTTGAGTTGCCAGCACTAAAAAAGGTGCTTCAAATTCATAGGTATGTCCGTCGACCGTAATCTGCCGTTCCTCCATCACCTCAAATAACGCCGCCTGTGTTTTGGCCGGCGATCGGTTAATCTCGTCAATCAGTACAATGTTTGAAAAAACGGGGCCTGGTCTAAACTCGAACCTCGCAGTTTTCTGGTTGAACACGCTTGTGCCAATCACATCAACCGGCATAAGGTCCGGTGTAAACTGAATACGCGAAAAATCAGAATCAATCAGCCTGGCAAGGAGTTTGGCCGTCAATGTTTTTGCAACGCCGGGCACACCTTCAATAAGCACATGGCCGTCAGCCAGGAGTGCGGCAATCAGCAGATCCACCATCTTTTTCTGCCCGATAATGACTGAGCCAATCCCCTCGCGAAGCTCTTTTACAAGCGATTCTACTCCGCTGAGATCCACGCGCGATTGAAATGATTCTTGCGGCTCAGGAGACGATTCCGGGGCTTTTTCACTGTTTGAAGATTGCTTGTCAGGGTCGATATCGCGTTCATTCATCGCAGGCTTTTTTTATAAAATTGATCAATTTTCGACGTTACGTCTTTCAAATCATTTTTCCCAATATCAGAACGTCGGCGAACCATTCCAATGCTATTCATTAAATCGTTAATTTCCGGCTCAGAAATCCCTGACCGCTCAGCTACTTTGCGAACAGTATCGTCATCGGCTTCTGAGATCTCCAGACCGAGCTTGCGCCGGCAGTAGTCCGCAAAGAACCGGATTTTTTTCATGGCAATCTCTTTATGCGACCCCTTCTCCAGGTAAAGACTTCCGATTGTTCGGGCAAACTCAAGCGTGCTGTTCTCCGGCGGTTTGATCTCCGGAATGGCGCGCTGAACCCGGCGGCCTTTAAAAATCATAAACAGGCAAATGCCGGCTAACAAAATGAACCAGGCTCTTCTCAAAGATTGCTGACTCAGCACGTAGCCCATCGGGGTTGAATAGCCGCTCCGGCCCGCTTTGTAATATTCGTCCCACACCACGCTGCGTACCGGCAGGTAAGACAGAGCTTTGAATGCATAATCTGCATATTCTGGCTCACGCAGATAGTAATTTGTAAACGCCCTCGGGAAGAGATGTATGTAGATGTTGCCCTGCCCGTGGTCAATCCGTATGTAGTTGGCATTTCCATCGTTTGCATATCCCAAAAGCACTGTCTTTGAGGTATCCACACTGGTAAAATATGCACTCCGCTGCTCATTGAACACCCAGTCCGTTTCTCTCTCCAGCTCAGGGTTTTCAAAGTTAAGGTTTGTCCCGGCCCCGGACCTCTCTAGCTGAGCCTCAAGGGAATCAGCACCAAAAAGTATGGATCGATAGCTAACCTGAAAGCCTAATGTGTCGGCCAGAGCGGCTCCCGGATCAGACGTTGAAATAAACAGGTCATCCCCCCGGCTCACGGCCCCCATTAATAGCTCAAGTTCAAACCTGTCGGGATCGATTGTATTGTTAATGAAGATCCAGTTTCTCCTGACTATTTTATCAAACCCGGGATTTTTCAGATACTCAAACGGTGGGATTATAAGGTCCCGAACCTCCTGTTCAGGGAAAATCTGACTGAGCTCTTCTCCGAGAATGTACGTCCCATAAGGAATCGTATCGATTTTGCTGTACGAATCACTCCAGTCTGTCGGTTCAGGGCCGGCCACTTCATACCCGACGTATAGAACGGCAATCATCCCGAAAATGAAGAGGTAAATTTTATCGAGCTTAGGCATCCGGCTCTCCATTCAGCTTATTATTCAATTTGCTGTAGAGCTCTCGCACGCGCTCAAATCCATCACGGTCAATTCCAAAATCTCCGTATTCAGTGTACTCGTAAATGCGGGTTAGATGGCGGAAGGATACAGACGATGGATGCGCATCCATCTCGTACAGGTAATCGAAATTGGTTTTATGAGTCGCCCATTGAATCAGTCCTGCCCTGCTCAGTTCTTTAAGTGTTTTCTGATAGATTAATCGAACAGCCTCGCGATAGTTACCTTCATCAGCTGCAGACTGAATCTTCCTGTTCAGATCTTCTTCTTTCTGGAGAGCAGGATCTTGCATGAAGCGGATCTCTTCAGAAGCGGAGCGACCTGACAGCGCGGAGGAAATATTGCCTTTCATAATTTGGTTGACGATCAGGTATATAACTCCCATCATCACCAAAAAAAATACCCCCCGGAGAATCGTATTTCCAGTTCCCTCCCCCAGCGATTCATCGAGAAATTGAATCACTTCATTGATGAGCATGCTAATAAACGACATTTCAGGTTCCGAATCGTCGTATGTAAAATCCCGGTCATTTTTATATGCCGCTATACGATCGGGATCAGCCTGCCGCACGTTCACATCGGACCGATCGGCTGAAACCTGGCCGTGCGACAGTACCGGTAACAGTAGCGTGATACTGAACCAAAGCACGAGTACCGGCAGCAAGACTGAAACCTGATGACGCCTGATATTTTTCAATTGTTGATTACTGATCAAAACCATAATCCCGGATAACCCGGTTTTTCTTTTCTGCCAACATCAACGGAAAAGATGTTAGTGTTACAGCTAATTGTTTAGGCCGGTAAATACGCAGTTACAGAGATTTTAGCCCGTCATATTTGTTATGATGTCTCACTTTCAAGGCCGGCAATCTGTTCGCCAAGTGTATGCCCTTCTTTTCGTTCTTCAAGATTAAAATAGTGCAGGCCCATGGCTATTGATTGAGCTGCAAAAAACAGCAGCTGAAAAACGAAAGAAAGTGTGTATGTAAAGATTGTAATTCCTTCCATAAGTCCGCTTTCAGGCCCCAGACCCGCTCCGGAAATTGCAATTACTACAAGCAGAGGCGTACTCAAAAGTTGCGACAAAACTCCGAATACTATTGAAATCAACAGATAGACGCCAAATGTTGGCCAAAAATACCCATTTGTTAACTCCCATGAACGGGCAAGCGAATTGAATCCACCTGCATCTTCAACAAAAAACGCTACGGGAAACAGAATTATTTTTACTAATAAGTAACCTAATAAGGGGATAATAACTAAAAAGAGAAATCCCGAAATTTCTACGACTGAGAATACGCCAAATACAACAATAAGTATAGATACGAATGACACCAGCAGCAGTACCGGAATAAATCGCAGCAGCTTTGAAAACATTCCTTTACTGAAGTCTGAAATGCTTTCCGGAACATCACCTGTTCCGGCATAATAGATATGCTGATACACCACTCCCATGAGTAAGACGTAGGCAATCAACAGAAAAAAGAATCCTGCAAAAATTTCAAGCCCGGTACCAAGAAGGTTCGGGTCGGGCTGATCCTGCAGGCCCGCCATTGCGGACGAAATCATCTTACCCATCGATGTTGAAAATATTATTGACCCAACCATGAGTGGTGCTAAAACATAAACGGCCAACATTTTTGCCAGACTTTCATAGTAAACTCTTATGTAGTTAAATGTATCGCTGAGCGCATCCCCCACAGAACGTGCCTGTCTGATATGAAAATTGTTATCCATTGTCTTCGATCTTTGATGATGATTTAAATTCTAACTCAGATCTTCTTATCGTTTGAGGCATCCAAATATAATACCATATGATAAAAAAGAGGGACAGACCAATAATGATAAGACTGAGTGCAACCGGCATCCCTGTGTAGCGCGTGACAAATGATTCCAGAAAACCTGCGGCGATGAATATGGGGATTAGCCCCACAATCATCTTTACACCCTCTTTTGCGCCTTTAAAAAATGACCGGGCACGGGTATAAGTACCCGGAAATAGGAAACTGTTCCCCATGGTGATGCCGGCAGCACCGGCAATGACTATTGCTGAGATCTCCAGCGTGCCGTGAATAAATACCACCCGCAAGGACTCCCCAAGCATATCATACTGGTTAAAAAACTGCAGAAACGATCCAATCATAATTCCATTTTGTACCAAAATAAACCCGGTACCGATTGCCGTTAACAGTCCAAATGCAAAAGCAATAAAAGAGACCCGAACATTATTGAATGTAATTCCCAGAAACATGTCCATCTGCCGATGACTTGAGTAAACCGCCATAGGATCTCCGGATTCGATATTATTTATCGTCATATTTACATATTGATCTCCCAGAATAGAGCGTACAAAATCGGGATCACTGGTTTGGCTCAGGTAGCCGATGGCCAGTGATGCAAACATCACTACAAATGAATAGAGTAGCTCTTTCTGCCTGATTGCGTATATCTGAGGAAGCTCTTGGGTCCAGAATGTCACAAATCTCCCCATCTCCTCCTTCCTGGTATGATGGATCTCATCATGAACCATAACTGTAAGCCGGTTCAGATACTGCTCAGCGGAACTACCCGGAAAATGGCTTTGCGCGTAGGCGAGGTCATCAGTCAGCTCGATGTAGAGTTCCGCCAGTCGATCAGGGTCAGCTACCTGATCTGTCTGCAGAAGCTGCTCGAACATTTTCCAGCGCTCTTCATTATGTTTTATGAACGTAACTTCTCTCAACAGCGGCCGGTTTTGTTTGACAGATATTTATAAACTGAAGTGTTGGTCATCCGTAACGCTCATTCAACCTTTTTTTCATCTGATGCATTGGACGTTGTATATTAGTCGCTGAATACAAAATCAGATTGAAGATCATGTTACCGAAAGCGTAACTCAGGGTCTGACGCATTCATCAGATTATTCTACCCATTGTAGTGATTTCAATGATAGTAATTGATTTGAGTGATAAAAGAAAAGAATTTTACAGATGGATCAGATTGGAATTGAAACTAGTAAGCACGTCAGGCTCAATTACAGTCCAGCGCCGATTTTCCATAGAATAGTTGCCTGGCTGTATGATGTTTTTTTATACATCGTCTATATTTTGGTCTTTATGTGGTTATGGGAAGGGGTTTTCCCAAGTGATATTGCAGAAAGCCTCAATTTAAGCTGGATCAGTACACTGGCGTTGTTTCTCCCCTATTTTATTTATTTTCCTCTTATTGAGACACTATGGAATGGCCGCACAGTTGGAAAAAAGATTATGGGTATTCGCGTGGTTCGGAGTGACGGGACACGCGCCTCGCTCGGTTCTTATTTGGTACGGTGGCTGTTCCGATTTTTTGAGATCTCCGCAACAGGAGGTGTCGTTGCTATTTTAACCATACTCATCAACGGTAAAGGACAGCGTCTTGGCGATTTGGTTGCCGGCACCTGTGTTATTTCTGAACGCGACAATCAGCTCACACACCGGCAGCTGTTTGATCAAACCAAGCTCGACCGTGATGTTGTTTTTGAGAGTGCAGCTGAACTTAAAGATGATGATATCAACGTGATTAAAACTCTGCTGAACTCCCGACGCACGTACTCACCTGAAGCGTACAAAAAACTTGTAGCCCGCACGCGCAGTGTTATCGAAAAGAAGACCGGCGCCATTGATTCATCCATTTCTGATGACGCCTATCTGAAAACTGTCATGAGGGATTATAATACGATTTACGGTTCTAAAACTGACTAAATGACCTTTTTAAACAGTCCTTAGCCTGATACCTCACCACCCCATTTTACCACAATCTTTTCAGATCCCCATCAGGCGAAATACCTGAATCTACTCACTTTTTTTCTGCAAAAGTAAAGTCCCTGTATCCTTAGCATTTTCTAATGAAACGCATCACGAATATACTGCGCATTTAACATAGGATAATTATAACACGTAGGTATTCGACATTAATCTACATAAGTAAGTATATCGAACCGGATAAACGCTCAAATAAATTCACACCTAAAGCCTGCCATGAAAAAAAGAATCGTATTTCTGATCCAATTATTTTTATGCTTCATATTCACGTCTACCGCATTTGCCCAGCTTACCGTAGACAGCGACATCACGGCAGACACAATCTGGGGAGTTGCCGACAGCCCGGTAACCATTTCCCAGACAGTTACAGTTACCGCCGGTAACACGCTTACAATCGATCCTGGAGTAACTGTTTTGATGGGTAATGGCACATCTATTTTAGTTGATGGAGCCCTGGTATCCGCGGGGACTGATACTGATGGAATTAGCTTCTCGTCCACAGGTGCAACACCCGGTGACTGGGGGTCTGTTGAATTCCGAAACAGCTCTGACGCTGGCTCAGTAGTCGACTTTACGACCTTTGAGTACGGCGCAGGGGCCAGCCGGTCAGGTATGATCTTTTTTACCACCGACGCTTTCCCGATAAATATCAGCAACTCAACATTTCGAAATAGTGCCGAACACGGAATTAACCTGCGCGCATCCTCATCAGACATCAGCAATTCTCTGTTTTATGATAACGCCGGGTTCGGAGTTTTTGCTGACCTGAGCCTCAATTTCAGTATTACAGGAAGTCAGATTTACAGAAATACAGCCGGTGGTATTCGAATTCCGATAAACTCACAGGCTGTTATCAATGAGTCTTTAATTGACACCAACGGTGTTGGAATCCTGATTGAAAACAATGGGCGTCCCGATATTACCAATTCAGATATCAGAGCTAACGACATTGGTATACAGCTTCAGGAGGTAGGATCATCTCAGCCTACAATTTCAGACAACATAATCTCCGGCAATACCACCTGGGGAATTCAGAGCCTGAGCGGAGACGTACTTGATGCGCGCTTCAACTTTTGGGGAAGTCCTCTGGGCCCTACAGTTGCCTCAAACCCAACCGGAAACGGAGATCCAATAACCAGCAACATTGACTACACGCCCTGGAGAGATGGTTCTGACATGGATCTGCCTGTGATTGAAGTAACCGGTGATATTAACGCGAACACCACATGGGAAAGTGGAAATGTGTACCTGGTCACAACGAGCATAGCTGTTACAACGGGTAATACACTGACGGTAGAGCCAGGTACTATTGTAAAGTTTAGATCCGGCGTGTCAATGACGGTTCCGGGAGCTTTAATATCCGAAGGCACGGAGGAATCACTAGTTACTTTCACATCCGAGCGTGATGATGCCGCAGGCGGAGATTCCAACGGAGATGGTGACGCCAGCACACCCGGGCCGGGCAACTGGGGGCAAATTGAGTTTTTTGGAGCCGGCTCACAACTCTCGCATAGTGTCGTTCGCTACGGTTCCAGCAGCTCTAATGAAGGCGTTCTCTATTTTGAGACCAGTGTAAGTTTATCCGACGTGTATGTGAACAGAAATAGTGGAAACGGAATCTATTCGGAGGTATCTCAAAGCGGATGGACGAATGTGAACTCAATAAGCAATAGCAGCAGAGGATTCTATTTTTTCGAGTCGGGCCTTGCTATGACCGGCGGAGAATCCAGTCTCAACGGTAACACCGGCCTCTACTTTCTATCTTCTGAAACCAATGCACCTGTCGTACTCGATGGCTTTACATCTAATGATAATGGTGAGCACGGTATTCATATTTTTGGTGGTGGCAATAGAATAAAAACACGCATTGAACAGCTGATCAACTCTGTTATTTCGAATAACTCCGGCGTGGGTGTGCTGGCAGAGTTTTCCGATTCAGGATCTCAGCTCTACGAAAACAATACCTTCGAAAACAACTCAAGCCACGGGGTGAGACTGTATCACGGAATGGATACAGCCGACATTATATTCCGTAACAATTCATTTCTCAACAACGGGCAATCCGGGCTAATATCAAACAGTGCCCGCGTGATAAACAACTCCTTTGAGGGAAACCGATTTGGGGTTGGTACCTGGTACAATCTCTCTCTTTCGTATACCGACGACTCAGATGTTGACAGCAACACGTTTTCGAACAATACCTACGGAGGTGTTGCGCTCTATGCCGAAAGTTTAAGTGGCACAATCAGCGCAACCGTTCCGGAAGCGTTGCCCAACCCAACATACATACTGGCATCTGCCGGAAATGCGAGCAGCAGCTCAAGCGTGGTTACCATCGATCCGGGCATAACGATTAAGGCATCTCCATCCATCACAAACTCTAACTCAGCCTTACGGTTCAGTGGACAAGTGATAGCAGAAGGTACCGAAGAAAACCCGATCACATTTACCTCATTATATGATCATGACTACGGTGGAAATGTTGCTCCTGCGGGAAGCAGCACATCTCCGTCTCGTGGCGACTGGGGAGGAATACACCTTGAAAACAGCGGTACGGGAAATACAATTTTTAATCACGTTAACATACGTTACGGTCGATACAATCTCGAAATGGGGACATCATCATCCAGCACCGTCAACTATGCCAATACATTCCAAAATATATGGATTGACAATGCCGAATTGGATGGGATATTTATCGAAGAGAGCCTCGTAACCTTCGACAATATTACAGTTACTAACAGCTCGCGTAGTGGAATCTGGCTGCGCGACCGAAGCAGCAATGGAACAGTTTCAGTGGCTGAAGTCAATAATTCGCTGATCAGCAATAACGGCGGTTCTAATAATTCCTATGCCGGACTCTACTCAGGCGCCAATGCCGACGGTGCAACATTCGGAAGCGTTACAAATTCTGTAATTGAGAATAACGCGAACGGTATTATGATTGAGTCAGCAACCGCGGTTACCATATTCGGTGCCAACCAAATACGTGATAATACCTATCACGGTATCAGTTTGATCTCCGACCGTCAGCGGCAAGACATTAGCTATTTTGGCAACACTTTTTCCAACAACGGACAGTCGGGCGTGAGAAGTTCAAAAGCGGTGTTTATTGACAACCGTTTTGAAGGAAACAGGTTCGGAGTGGCTGCATGGAACCGCCTGGGACACATATTTGTGGACGAAAATGGCGTAGACGGTAACGAATTTGTAGAAAACATCTACAACAACTCGATAGCATTATATTCGTCGAATCTCAGAGATACACTGAGTGCCACGATGCCGGAAGCTTTCGAAAACTCAAGTTATCTTCTTGCGTCAACAGGCAGTGCAGTCAACACTGCTGACAGCCTTGTCATTGACCCCGGCGTTACCATAAAAACGGCTTCTGAGCTTGTAAATGACAACTCACAATTCAGAATCAGTGGAAAGCTCATAGCTGAAGGTACGGATCAAGATCCAATTGTTTTTACATCCCTTTTTGATCACGACTACGGAGGAAATATTGCCCAGACAGATGATGAATCCACACCCTCCCGAGGTAACTGGGGTGGACTGCATCTGAACGGTAACGGAACCGCCGATTCAAGGCTCTCACATGTCTATATTAAGTATGGGCGCACCAATCTCGAAATGGGAACAACATCGTCCTCACAGGTTGAATACGCCAACATATTTGAAAACCTTTGGGTTGACAATGCATCTTTATATGGAATTTTCATGGAAGAGAGTGGCGCCGAGTTTAACTCCCTTCGGGTCACCAACAGCAGCAGAAACGGTGTTTGGATACGTGACAGAAGCACAAATGGATTTGGCACACGTGCAATCATTCGAAGTTCTGAAGTTCGCAACAACGGCGGCTCCAACAACAATTATGCAGGTCTGTTTGCCGATGTCAACGATGAAGGTGCATCGTTCACTGAGATCACAAACACTGTTATCGAGAATAATAGTAACGGTGTCATCATTGGGAAATCCGCTCTTCCTACCTCCTTCCAGTTTAACGAAATTCGCGACAACGCTGGTAATGGGATCTATGCAAGAATGACGGGCATTGAAACCGACGAAGCCCTCGAGCTAAGCGCCAATGTAATCAGCGGCCACACATCCGGTACGGGGTTCATCTCAACACGTGCCATTATAGAGGATAATACCTTCGAGAACAATAACATGCCGATAGCGGTAATGGGCGAAATTTCACTGGATGGGACGACGAATACCAACGGCAACTTTTACGAGGGAAATACATTTACAGATAATGCCTACGCCGATGCCATAGGTATTTATTCTACCAATTCCCTTTCTCTCAATGGGAACCTTGGGTACAGCTGGCCACAGTCCTATACCAATCCCGCTTATATTCCAGTCACAGGTACGATTTACATTAATTCCGGTGACAGCGTAAACGTGGCCCCGGGTACCGTTATTAAATTGGGTAGAAGCAGCGATAACGAATCATTTCGTATAGAGGGAAGCCTGATAGCTGAAGGAGAATCCAACAGCAAAATCATATTTACGTCAATCATCGATGACACCTATGCAGGTGACACTAACCGTGACTCAACCGACACGGCTCCCTCCAGAGGGGACTGGGATGAACTTTTGGTGAACGGTGCCAGCTCTTCTCAATCAAGTTTCAAGAATGTGATTGTTCGGTATGCTGACACCAATTTCTACTTTGACAATAATACAGAAGCCGCCATTGATTCCAGCTTTGTCTCCAATGCCCGGTATGGCATCTTCACAGAGGACGGAGCAAAACCAACGATCAGGCGCACCGATATCCACACAAACCAATACGGAATCCGTATTCAAAACGATTCCGATGATCCAACCCTCCAGCTGAACAATTTTTACAACAATGATGACGCTGCGCTTTACGCGTTTCGCGACGTAACTGCGATTAACAACTACTGGGGAGATTCCACAGGTCCTTTTGTTGATCAGGGTTCCGGCAGCGATCCAAATCTCGATGGTCAGGGAGATCAAATACTTGTAAGCGGTTCAAATCGTGTGGAGTATGAGCCCTGGCAGGTATCCCGGTCTGGTGTGCTTCTTGGTGACGTAAGTGAAGAAGGAACCGTAACAGCCTTTGACGGCTCGTTGGTTCTTCAGTTCGTTGTTGGAGATATCGAATTGAACACCAATCAGCAAACTGCCGCAGACGTTACCGGTGACGGCAGTATCACAGCATTTGATGCCTCCAATATTCTGCAGTACGTGGTAGGAGCTATCAGCGGATTCCCGGGTGCCGGAAAACTTCCGCCATTTGCACCTGAAGATCTCTTTGAGATGAACACTGAGATAACTGACGCTTCTTTTGATCTCATCATTAGATCGAAAGGCACTCTGCCATTTTACTCCGGCCAGATTGATTTGAATTATGACCACAGCCGTTTCTCTTCAGTTGAGCTGCTCGGAACTGCTGAAACGACAGATTGGTCTGAGAGAATCCGCGTGGAAGACGGCATTGTAACAGCTGCCCTCGCCGGAGTTGAACCTGCCGTCAACGCAGGAGACCTCATTCATCTGCGATTCCATTTTAATGACTCATTTGCTGGTTCTCCAGGAGATTTTGAAATTACAGAGTTGAAACTCAATGAAATCGATCTGACGGAAGCGGCAAATCAGGTTGCCACCAGCACCATCGACGATATTGCGGTGCCAGAGTCGTTTGCACTTGAGCAGAACTATCCTAACCCGTTCAACCCGGCCACAAACATACAGTATCAGCTTCCCGAAAGCGGTGAAGTGACTGTATCGGTCTTTAACTCAATCGGGCAACAGGTTGCTATCCTTGCAAACCGGGAAAACCAACCGGCCGGAATCTACACGGTAAACTGGGATGCAGGGTCTGCGGCAAGCGGTGTTTACTTTTACAGGATTGAGGTTGCCGGCACAAGCGGCACCAACTTCATGGATGTCAAAAAAATGACATTGATCAAGTAATCACAACCACCAATCATTGTAGAGGAGATATCCATGTTTTTAAAACGACTCATATTACTTCTGTTTTTAACTCTGACATGGGCAGCAGGCAGTGTTGCTCAGCAGATTACCGTTTCTCTGCCCGATACGGCTGTAGGTGCCGGGGCAGAGATAGAGATTCCGGTTAATGTTACCGAACTGACCGACCCCGACGGCGTTGTTTCCGGAGAGTGGGAGTTTACCACTTCATCCGGAATGGTCTCGCTGGTAGGCGTTGACGCTGCAGGTTCACTTCTTGAAGGCCGAAACTTGCTGTTTAACTCCACAACCGGTCGGGTGGCTTTTGCCGGTACGGATACTCTCACAGGCACCGGCACACTTTTTACGTTAACGGTTCAGGTTGATGAGGATGCCTCGAAGTTTCAGGAATCTGTTATAGGGTTCCGGAATGCACAGTTGAATGAAGGGAATCCTGAATTAACAACCGATAGTGGTACGGTCCGCATCCGCGGAATTTTCATCGATCCACAATCTCCCCGAAATGCAATTGTGGAGGGGACGACCTTTCAATTTGGCCTGGAGGGAGATATGACAGCTCCTGTTACCTGGACTACATCAGACAATGCCATTGCCCAGATCAATACAGATGGGTTGCTTACAGCTCAGTCTCCCGGTTCCATTCGCGTATATGCCGAGGATAACAGCGGGCTTGCCGACTCAACAGATCTCTTTCGTATTGAACCGGATAACCTACTGGATCTGACGCTTTCCGTCGGGGATGAAACCATTACTCAAACCCTTGAAGGCACAGTTACAGTGTCCATCACCGATATCACCGGACTTGATATCCAGTCCGGCCAGTTTGACCTGATTTTCCCATCAAACAAACTAAACATCCTCTCTTTTGAAACGCAGGGAACAATCCTGGAGGGGACAGATCCCACTACATATATAGATGGCAACCGCATTAATGTGGCCTTCGCAAACTCAGTCCCTTTTTCAGGCGCCGGCGATCTTTTGCGGATTAATGTTGAGGTGCCCCTGAATGCAACGGGCAGTGCAGACATAACGCCTCAAAACATCCTGTTTAATGAGTCATTTGAAGCAATAGCTCAATCCGGAACCATCACTATTGAAGATGCCCCCGTTCCCGTGATTGAACCCGTTCAGGCCGAACTGACAATCAGTGATACGCAATCTTTCAGTGTAATATCTGGAGGAACAGCTCCATATACTTGGAACAGCAGTGAATCCGGAGTTGCCTCTATTAATCCTTCAACCGGAGAACTGGAAGCTCTGTCACGCGGTGTCACGCAAATCACGGCTACCGATACAGACAACTTTTCATCGGAAAATACCGAAGTCATTGTAAATGATATTACGATGACCCTATCTGACTATTCTATGTCAGACGGTGGTACGGTATCGGTACCTATTGATGTGATGGACGTTAGCGGACTGGGTATTTATTCGTATGAAATTGAAATTGAGTACGATCCGTCCGTTGTAGCATTTGACGCACTTGAGACAGCCGGCACCTTGTCTGATGGGATGTCAACAAGTGCATCATCCGAAAATGGTGTTGTAACTATTGCAGCAGCCACCGCTTCTACTCTCGAAGGAAGCGGAAGTTTGGTTGATGTAGTTTTCAAGAGAAGTGAATCACCCGGCTCGGAGCAGGAAACAGATCTCATCTTAAAAAGAGTGCAGTTCAACGAACCAGGACCCGATGCTCCGACCGCCACCCGTTTCAATGGCTCAATCGCGGTAGAAGGTGTAAGCTGGACCGGTAATGGCGACGGATCATCCTGGGACGATCCCGCAAACTGGAGTTCAACTGCTGTGCCCGATGCTGATTCCGATATTCTTATTGCTCTCAATCCAGGCAGCCCTTATTCAATAACCGTCCCCGGAAACGTGACGGTCAACAGCCTGGTGCTCAGCAATGAAAATGCAGAACTGAGTATTCAGGACAGCCTATCCGTTCTCACATCATTCATCCAGTCAGGCGGAACCCTCGGCGGACCGGGAGCGGTCAGTGTAACAGGGCAGCTAACCTGGAGTGGCGGCTCAATGAGTGGCAGCGGCACTTTATATCCTGACAGCGGCATGGAAATTGCCGGTAGCGCAGAGAAGGTTGTGAACGAACGAACGCTCATTATTCCATCTGACACCGAACTCATCGTTTCAGGATCAAACCTGAGCGGCCAGAATGGTGCAGTTGTCGAAATAAGTGAGAGCGCAACGATGAAAATTTCATCACAGAGCACAACATCCCTCTTTCAGTCAGGCAGCGGAGGTGCCACACTTCTGAACAGCGGAGAAATTCTGATGTCAACCGGCACAAGCTCCGTCCTGTC
>Ga0307966_1000600_pt1 | contig 29686 bp, 24 predicted proteins | sample OrgLakmetagen646_FD_203141 | JGI IMG/M metagenome (GOLD analysis project Ga0307966, IMG submission 203141) | Saline water microbial communities from Organic Lake, Antarctica - #646 | ecosystem: Environmental > Aquatic > Non-marine Saline and Alkaline > Saline | place: Antarctica: Organic Lake... | reverse complement strand
ACCAACGAATAAGAGATCAAGATTTGTGTGGTGGTCGATACCACTCATTGCAATTATCGGGTTAACCTTCTACGGTTGCCCTTCACAGCAAAATTTATCAAGCTCGGGCGATGCCGCACAAAAAGTATATGTCGCTCCCGGCGAGCATGACGAATTTTACGGCATGTTTTCCGGTGGCTACAGTGGACAAATGCCAGTTTACGGACTACCATCAGGCCGCCATCTTTACACAATCCCCGTATTTTCGCAGGCACCTGTGAACGGATACGGCTATAATGAAGAAACCAAGCCCATGTTAATGACGAGCCATGGCTACATCCCCTGGGATGATGCCCACCATCCTGAAGGCTCGCAAACAGACGGTGAACTGGATGGCCGATGGGTCTTCATAAATGCTAACAATACACCCCGTATTGCCCGTATAGATCTGACGAACTTCCAGACCGCAGAGATCATTGAAATTCCCAACTCTGCCGGTAACCACGCGTCATCATTTGTTACTGTAAATACAGAATACGTGTCTGCTGCAACTCGCTTCAGTATTCCTATGGATGAAAACTTAGAAAATATGGATGTTCCTATCTCTTCATACGCAGATAATTTCAAGGGAACCATCTCTTTCATTAAAGTAGGTGATGAAGGCGAAATGAGCGTGGACTTTCAGATTTTAGTCCCCGGCTTTAACTACGATCTTTCCCATGCAGGTAAAGGTCCGTCAGAAGACTGGGCTTTCTTCACCAGCTACAACAGTGAGCAGGCTCACACGCTTCTTGAGCGAAATGCGTCCAGAAATGACAAGGACTTTATTGCGGCTATTAACTGGAGAAAAGCTGCCGATCTTGTTGCGGAAGGCGCCGGCGAAGATATTCCCGGAGAGCACTACCGAAACTACATGGATCATAGCGAGCAGAGAGCAAAATCAGAACTGATCGAGACGGTTCGGGTGCTGGATCCTTCCGAACATCCCGGAATCATTTACTACCTGCCAACTCCGAAGTCTCCTCATGGTGTGGATGTTGACCCAACTGGCCGCTATATCGTAGCCGGTGGTAAACTTTCTTCTGTACTTCCCGTTCACTCATTCGAGAAAATTCAGCAGGCGATTGAAAACGAAGATTACGAGGGCGAAATAGACGGAATTCCCGTGCTGAACTACGAATCAATTGTACAGGCAGAAGTTGAAAATGCCGGAATTGGAACGCTTCATACCGAATTTGACGGCAACGGGTATGCCTATACAACGGCTTTTATCTCATCAGAAATTGTAAAATGGAGTCTTGAAACTTTTGAGGTTGTTGACCGGATTGATACGTACTACTCACCAGGCCACCTTATGATTCCCGGGGGTGATACGAGAAATCCAGATGGCAAGTACCTGGTCGCACTTAATAAAATTACCAAAGACCGTTATCTGCCCACAGGACCCGAGCTATTTCACTCAGCGCAGTTAATAGATATCTCCGGTGACAAAATGGAACTGCTTCTCGATTTCCCAACTGACGGAGAGCCCCATTATGCCCAGGGAATCAGAGCTGACCTTGTTATAGAGAATCAAATCAAGTTCTATGAACTCGAGGAAAACAACCATCCCGATGTCACCAAAACAGAAGGCGATGCACGCGTGGAGAGAGATGGAAACGATGTTCACGTGTACATTACATCCATCCGAAGTCACTTTACTCCGGATAATATTGAAGGCGTAAAAGTGGGTGATACCGTCTACTTTCACCTTACCAACATAGAACAGGATTGGGACGTACCCCACGGTTTTGCCGTAATGGGAGCTCAAACAGCTGAACTTCTTGTGATGCCTGGCGAGACCAGAACGCTGGTATGGAATCCTAAAAAAGTTGGCGTTTTCCCATTCTACTGCACCGACTTCTGCTCGGCACTCCACCAGGAGATGCAGGGATACGTAAGGGTGTCGCCTGAAGACTCAGACGTTGAAATTTCGTACAGAACCGGTACACAAAGCGAATAGAATAAATTTTTGTGAAAAGGGTTTTGACCGACTCTTTTCTCTTTACTGAAAATTTCACCTTTTAAGGGGTATGAATGAAAACGAAAGAAAAAATTATAATGGCTGTGGCGGCTCTGTTGCTGGGGCTGGTATTTACTGTGCCAATCTGGACGATTGATATGGATGCTCCGCAATATCCTGAAGGAATTGGTATGAAAATCTCAATTAATAAAATTGAGGGAAAGAATAAGAATGATCTTCAAAACATTAACGGCCTGAACCACTACATTGGAATGCAGGAAATCAATCCTGGCTCCATTCCGGAGCTAAAAATTATGCCCTGGATCTTCTTATTTCTGATTGTATCAGGAGTTGGAATTGCACTTTGGGGAAACCGTACTGCCCTTCTCATTTGGATCATACTCTTTGTTCTTTTTGCTATTGCAGGGCTTGTGGATTTCTACCTGTGGAGCTACGACTATGGGCACAACCTCAGTGATGACGCCGCTATAAAAGTTCCCGGCATGACCTATCAGCCGCCGTTAATTGGCACAAAACAGCTGCTGAATATTACGGCATCGTCCTGGCCCGGTGTTGGATTCTACATTTCACTGGTTAGCATGGGTCTTGCATCGTACGCATTCTGGACAAGCAAACAATCATCTTAAAAGCAACTAATCCGGATAGCTATCATGAAAAAAAGTCTTGCCTACTCAACTCTGTTTTTACTGCTGCTGAGTGCATGCATTAATCAAGACCCAAAAGAGGTAAACCTGCATACAGATGAATGCACCTACTGCAAAATGGTTGTCTCTGATCGGCAGTTTGTCTCTCAGATTGTATCTGACAAAGGAAAGTCGTATCCCTTCGACAGTATTGAATGCATGGTGGCTTACGCCTATCAATCACCGGATATTGCCGAAAACGCAAAGCTTTATGCGGCAGACTACACGACGCAGGGACAGTGGGTTTTACTGGAGAATGCCGATATTTACCATGCCGAAAGCGTGCCGAGTCCTATGGGCCTGTCGCTGTTTGCTCTGCCAAGCGAGGAGCCCATTCCATCACAAATAGCCGATGCGGAACGTATGAACTGGGATGAAACCGTCAATTTTGTGGTGGGAAAATGGAACGTAAAACGATGATGAGTGCCCTATTTTCACCTCTATTTCGGACATCGTATCTCAAAACTCTGTTGTCCGCTTTTTGTTTGCTTTTTTTAACGCTGATGGCTGCAGCTCAAAGCCCGTCATCGGATACTGAGAACTCAGAATTATCCGAACTCGCCTTGTTAATAGCAAAAGCGGACTCTGGGGATACCATTCTTCTGGAGCCCAAATTATATGCTGTAAATGAACTTCTGATTGAAAAATCAGTCACTATTGATGGACAAAATAGCGCCATTCTTGACATTGGTAGCGAAGGTTTTGGTCTTATTGTGATGGGTGAAAACATCACGTTACAAAATTTTGAAATAAAGGACTCGGGTTTTGGTTTCATGGATGATTTTGCGGCAATTCTGGTTGAAGACAGCAAGAGTATTCTCATCAAAAACCTGACGCTCACAGATAATTTTTTCGGAATTTTTGTCGCAAAAAGTGAAAAGGTCGATGTTTCGAATAACACAATCATTTCAAATGCTGTACGTCAGACCACATCAGGAAATGGTATTCACATATGGTATAGCAAAGATGTGCAAGTACATCAGAACGAAATAACCGGCCACCGCGACGGTATTTACCTTGAATTTGTTGAGGGAAGCATGATCACCGGAAACAACGTGTACAGCAACATCCGTTACGGACTGCATTTTATGTATTCGGATAACTGCAGCTACATCGGTAACGAGTTTCGCGACAATATTTCTGGCGTGGCTGTGATGTACACCAAAAACGTAGTAATGCGCCATAATCGATTCGTTCAAAACTGGGGAGCCAACCGCTATGGTTTGCTTCTTAAAGAGATCAACGACAGCGTAGTTCAGTTCAACCGGTTTGAAACGAACTCCGTCGGAATTTACAGTGAAGCATCAAACCGGATAAAAATTGAGCGTAACGAATTTTACAACAACGGCACCGCTATCCGTATGATGGCCAACGGTCTGGACAATCGTATCGAAAGAAATAACTTTATCGGCAATGTTTTCGAGGTGTCCACCAACAGCCGGTCGAACCCCAATCACTACGAAGGCAATTATTGGAGCCAGTATAAGGGGTATGATCTCGATCGCGATGGCGTGGGAGATGTAGAGCACAGACCAGTACGACTCTTTTCACTTTTAGCCGAGCGTCACCCACTTTCTCTCATTATGCTTCGAAGTATGATGGCAGGCCTGCTTGACACCGCAGAACGCGTGTTCCCCGTACTTACCCCCAAAAATCTTGTTGACCCAAAACCAGCAATGGACCCCATTCAATGATTCAAATAAATAAATTAAAAAAGGCATTTGGTCCCCACCAAGTACTCAATGGAATCGACCTAATCATACCGGACGGCCAGGCAACAGGAGTTGTTGGGCCTAACGGGGCTGGTAAAACAACGCTCATTAAAACAATTTTAGGCCTGGTAAAATCTGATTCGGGAGACATAACTATCAATGATATTCATCTTAACGGTAATTACGATTATCGGCGGCAAATCGGTTACATGCCACAGCAGGCACGCTATCCCGAGCAAATGGTAGTTTCTGATCTTTTCAATTTTATTGAAGATCTCCGGGATGAAGAACCCGTTTATAAACAGGATTTGATAGATGAATTTAATCTCGAACCGGAGCTCCATAAGCAGCTTCGGGTACTTTCGGGGGGGAATAAACAAAAAGTGGGTGCCACCCTCGCCATGATGTTCAACCCATCTATTCTATTTTTTGATGAGCCTACTGCCGGCCTTGATCCCCGCTCCAGCTTCATCTTTAAAGAGCGTATTCAAAAAGAAAAAGAAGCCGGAAAAACCGTGCTGATTACCTCTCATATTATGAGTGAGCTTGAGCAGCTTGTAGATCACGTAATATTTATTCTTGAAGGTGAAGTTAAATATTATGGCAGAATTGATGAATTGCTGAAAGAGAACCGGCAAGAACGTTTAGAAGGCGCTATTGCCAAGCTAATGGAGGAACCCGCACAATGATGAAGATTTATTGGCAAATACTCCGTAACGAATTTAATACACTATTCCGTGCAAAATGGGTGCTCGGCTACGGTCTTATTTTTCTTCTCCTCACGGATACACTGTTCCGTTTTGCCGGTGGAGGAACCGAAGTATGGGTAAGCGTAAGCAACATTATGCTGTTGCTTATTCCTATCATTAGCCTCATTTATGGTATTCTTTATATCTACCAGTCACGCGATTATCTGGAGCTTCTGCTTACGCAGCCGGTGAACCGATCTACCCTTTTTTGGGGTCTCTATACCGGTATTTCCGCCCCACTGACGATAGCCTTTATTATTGGTTCCGCACTCCCGCTTAGCTGGCACGGCGGTTTAGCTGATGGCTCGGCCTCGCAGCTCTTTTTAGTACTTGCGTTGGGGTCCTTGCTCACATTCATTTTTGTAGGACTCGGATTTTTAATGGGACTGCTGTTTTATGACGATAAAATTAAAGGTTTTGGTTTCTCCATCGTAATCTGGCTGTTCATGGCCGTCATTTACGACGGGCTCATTATGGTGATCATTTTCATGTTTGGCGATTACCCCCTCGAAACAGGCATTATTGCTGTAACCATGCTTAACCCGATGGATCTTGCCAGAATCTTAATCCTCATGGAGTTTGATATTTCCGCGCTGATGGGCTATACCGGTGCCGTATTCAACCAATTCTTTGGCACGTCACTGGGAACACTCACCTCGTTTGGCATGCTTTCTCTGTGGCTCGTAATTCCGGCCTGGACAGGGCTCAGAGTCTTCAAAAAGAAAGATTTTTAGGTTTAGGTATTATGGAGTGCAAATTCCCCTTTTTTTAGGGTAGAGTTATACATATAAAATTAAAAGAAAAAATGAATCTAAAAGACAAAAAGCATGTCCGGATCTGGTACCTCAGCGGCGCACTGCTTGTATTCCTGATTCTTGTAGTAGGCGGAATCACGCGATTGACGGGCTCCGGCCTCTCCATGACAGACTGGAAACCTATTATGGGATCCATACCGCCAATTTCTGAAGCGCAGTGGATGGATGCATTTGAGCAGTATAAGCAGTACCCGGAATACCAGGAGATGAACACCGGTATGAGTCTTGCAGAGTTTCAGTACATCTTTTACTGGGAGTACCTCCACCGAATGCTTGGCAGACTGTTAGGCCTTGTATTTATTATCCCGTTTCTTGTGTTCGTTATCCGCCGCTCGTTTAGTCGTCGTCAGTTCGGCCGGGCGGTCATCTTGCTTTCACTTGGTCTTGGCCAGGGGCTGATGGGGTGGTATATGGTGCAAAGCGGGCTGGTGGACATTCCGGCTGTAAGTCATTTCAGGCTGGCTGCTCACCTTTTACTGGCATTTGTAATTTTCGGATGCTGCGTCTGGTTCGCGCTGGACCTGGGCAGACGAAGCAGGAAGAGGGCGAAAGGGAGTTCAGAACTGAGAGTATGGCTCAACGTGTTTCTTGTGTTACTGATTATGCAGGTGATATGGGGTGCTTTTACGGCAGGTCTCCATGCGGGGCATATCTACAACTCGTTTCCGAAAATGTATCAGTTCTGGTTCCCGCCGGAAATGCTCCTGCTTGAGCCGGTAATCCTCAACTTCTTTGAAAATATGACAACCGTTCAGTGGACACACCGTGTGCTGGCAACGTTACTGGGAGTTATGGTCATCGCCATGTGGGGACGAACCCTTTGGCTGGGAACGTCTGACTATATAAAAAAATGGATGCTGGCCCTGTTTGGAATGCTATTGCTGCAATATGCCATAGGCGTCTTCACTCTCATGTACCATGTTCCGGTTTGGCTGGGCGTTACACATCAGGCGGTTGCTATGGTGCTGTTTGGCGTGGCGATTGGCGCACGCCACAGTACGTCAAAACAGGTAAGATCATCAGAGTAATGAGGCTATTCTCATGAGCGCGGTTCTGCAGGTCATACGATCAAAATTCCAGGTTATATGGAAACTTTCCCTCTTCAGTTTTGTGATAGCGGGACTGACTGGATTCCTTTATCGGTATGGGTTTTTTATGCCGCTGCCTGAGTGGCTTCACCTTGATAACATACGCCACGCGCATTCACACCTTATGCTCTTCAACTGGATTACACCGCCTATCCTGGTATGGATGGCGGCATCAGTAGTTGCACAGGGCAATGGCCAGACTATAAGGAGATTTAAAATCTGCCTTTACACGATGATGATTACCGGATTTCTATCGTGGCCCTTCTTCTTACTCTATGGATATCGTGCGGTGCCGATCGGTTCCGCCAGCCTGCCGGTAGCTGCCATGCTCTCGGGACTTGTTATGATAACCTGGTATTGGTTCGCTGCACTCTATTTTCGGGTGAGAAAAACGGGTGAAGCTAATTCACTCTCGCTAACTTTGTTTGATGCGGCCCTTGTTGCGCTTATGGTGAGTTCGCTCGGGGCGTGGGGGGTGTCGGTTCACCAGTTCAGCTCGCTGGAAAGCCCGCTTATTTCCAAGGCTCTTACCAGCTTCTTCCTGGGCGTGTTTACCGAGGGCTGGTTAATGTTGGGTCTTCTGGGAGTCCTATGGAGCGGCATGAAAACAGACGGTATTGGGTTGAAGGTGGGCTGGCTCTGGGTGCCGATTCTGTTTGGTGCAATGCTCATTTTTCCATTTAGCCTGGAGCAGTCAATCCTGACACCGCTGATGCTCTACTCTGCAAAAGCGGGACTGCTGCTTATCATCGTTGCTCTGTCAATCCATCTTTTCGGCTTGATGAGAACCCCGTTTGCAGCATCGGGCATCGGCAGTGTGATTCTCCAGCTTCTGGGTCTTAAAATCCTTTTCCTGGCGGGGGCGCTGCTTCCAACCGGAATCTGGCCCGCAGAACACGGACTGAGAATACTCTATCTGCACCTTGTTCTGCTGGGCTTCGGCAGTACCGGTTTGATTGTTGCTTTCTATCCCGATACTCAAAAGGTTGTAAAATGGAGCTATGTGGTAGCAATGACAACTGTGCTGATCACGCTTGGCATGTTTAGCGGCTACTGGCCCCGCAACTTCATTCCGCAACACCTGGTTTACTGGCTGGCCGGAGCAGCACTGCTGCCCGTGTTGCCCGTGGCATGGGTGTTGGCAGATTTCAAGACATGGCATTTTTAGATACCATATCAGAATTCTGAAAATTTTAGACAGATGGATATTGTATCTGTTTTAAGTATGCAAACGAAAAAATGCAATGTCTGCCATCTCAGTTTTCTATACTCAGAAACACACTCCTCGGTGTAAAAAGCAGTGTACCACTGTTTTTATATCCTTTTCCCCTCTCAAGAGGTTGTGAGAAATTAGAAGGTCAAGTTTCGATAATCCTAACTTTTTTAAGTTCTTGAATTTATTTCAAAGCTCCCCTCCATATGGAGTCCCGCCAGGGCGCCATAGGGAGGGGCTGGGGGTGGGTCGAAAAGGTTAGAAACTTAGTATTTGGAAGAAATCTTAAATTATTTAAGTGCATTTTATTTGAAAATCAATTTTCTCACAGCCTCTCAAGAGTGGAGTTCTTTGGCAAAATCAGACGCTACAGGTGATAGATTGGAAATTGTTGGACGGTCGGGTGGTTTTTTAATGGCCAAGAATAGTATCTCCCATTGAGGGGAGCTCACCTTGTTCGTTCAGAACAGGGTGCGAGGGGTGTCCAGGAGCATTGTAATGAGATCGATCTCGGGTGTTCAGGTTGGCAAAAAATCCATCAAACACCCCTCCCGGCTAAAGTCGTACTTCTATGAAGGGCAATGTCACTAACTTTATATTCATTTCTTTAAAATATTTTAGAAAATATACAATTGACTGGTTACGTGTTGGTGGTTCAAATCGGTCCGGCCTTTAATTGCTGAAGGAGGTGTTTGATTTGCGGGCAGTGCCTGCGATGGGTGTAAAAACCTACCGGATGAATCTATGATTACGGTGATAAAGTGATATGGACCTTTGTTTTTAAATCGCAAAACGGTCCGTAAATCCCGGCTGAAAGAATTTCTAGCCCGGCGGGTTTTCCCTGAAGGGATGCCCGCGGCAGGATACTTTTGACCGTTCACCTGTCCCCGCGGGGAAAGTATCTGGGAAAGACTCCAATAACATCAAATGTTAGTGACATTATCCCGAAGGGGAGATCTATCCTTTCACATCAAAAATAGTGTTGCCCCGCTTTTGGACAAGATGATGCACTCGGGAAAATAGTCGTTTTCAAATTGAAACTGCTGCGTAATACTCTTCCGGGTTTGCAGGTTTCAAAAATATGTAGCGATGCGTGACTGTGGAGTTGGAAATAATCACCCCATCACAAAGATTGGCATATTTTCTTAACGAACTCTTCACCAAAAGTCTGTATTTTAAGACAAATGACTCTCAAATAAATTTATTAGAATGCTGCTATCAAAATCATGTGTGTATGGGTTGCGGGCCTCGCTTTATCTGGCAATGAAAGATCGCCACGAATATACCCCGATAAAAAAACTGAGCGATAAGCTTGAAATTTCATTCCACTTCCTCACAAAGATATTACAACAGCTAACAGCCGATGGAATGCTGGAATCTTTTAAAGGGCCGAATGGTGGCGTGCGCCTGACAAAGCCTGGTGATAAGATTGCCTTGGTGGATGTGGTGCTGGCGATTGACGGACCAAAACTATTAACAGAGTGCGCCCTTGGGCTGCCGGGCTGCGGGCTGAAAAATCCGTGTCCCTTGCATGATCAATGGGCAGTGACAAGGGATAAAATTAGAGAAATGCTTCAGCAAACATCTCTTAAAGATCTTGCTGAAAAAGGTAAGCTTGAAAATCTCAGGCTGACCGAAGATGGGGATTTCGAATCTTTACTCAGGGATTAATTGGTGGAGGATATGATGCTGACAGCAAAAAAAGATCTGTTTCATCTGATACAAAAATATAATGTACCGGGTCCGCGATACACCTCTTATCCCACGGCTATACAGTTCAGCGAAACGTTTAACAAGCAGAAAGTTGAAGCCAGGCTTGCCCGCACTCGCTCGGCCGGTAAACCGCTTTCGATCTACTTTCATATTCCCTTCTGCTTTTCGCTTTGCTGGTACTGTGGGTGCACAAAAATAATCACGCGAGACAGCAACCGCGGGGATATTTATCTCGATTATCTTGAGAAGGAAGCAGCGTTGATCAGTCAGTCGCTTGAATCAGCTCCAATTGTAAAACAGATTCACTTTGGTGGCGGTACACCCACATTCCTGACACCGGCCCAGCTTCGCCGACTGGGTCAGTTGATTGATGATTACTTCGCCGTTCACCCCGATGTAGAGTTCAGTGTGGAGATTGATCCGCGCCGCTGTACCGCAGAACATATCGCCGCGCTTTCAGGTATAGGCGTCAATCGGGCGTCGCTTGGTGTGCAGGATACTAACAGCGATGTTCAGCATGCTATTCATCGCGTACAGCCGTTTGAGCAAACTCAAAAAGTGACCGAAAAGCTAAGGGAGCACGGGATCACCGATATAAATTTTGATCTGATCTACGGACTGCCCCGACAGACTGTAGACACATTTCGTCAAACAATTGCTGATGTGTCAGCGCTTGACCCCAATCGACTGGCGGTCTACAGCTATGCCCATATGCCGGGCATCATGCCGGCGCAAAAACTTCTGAATGAAGCAGAATTTCCATCACCGGAAGAAAAACTGAACATGCTGATGACGGCCATAGCATTACTTCCGGAGTATGGCTACCGGTATATCGGAATGGATCACTTTGCGGGGGAAGATGACGAGCTCAGCCGGGCGCTTGATGAAGGCACACTTCACCGGAATTTCCAGGGATATAGTACACATTCAGAACTCGACATGGTGGCGCTTGGGATGTCGGGCATATCGATGGGTGAGTATCTGTATGTGCAGAATACGAAAGATATTGGCAGTTATTACGAAGCATTGGATGACGACCGGCTACCTATTCAAAAGGTTCTTGAACTGTCTGATGAAGACCGCCTCAGGCGAAACGCTATTATGGGCATCATGTGCCGTGGCGAGATCAATTACGACGAATTCCATGCAAAAACCGGCTTAGACTTTAAGAGCAAATTCAGCCGGGAACTTGACCATCTGGACGATCTGGAAACTGACGGCCTGCTGGTTAAAAAGACTGATGGATTCCATCTAACAGAAACAGGGCGCTTGTTTTTAAGAAATGTAGCTATGGTGTTTGATGGATACAGAGAAAAGAAAGAGGGTCGGGCAGTGTACTCGAAAACAGTCTGAGACGTTAGTTAATCTATATTGGTGTCATTTTTGTCTTCCTTAACTGGCACGGGAAAACAAACAAAGCCGGGAGCATATGAGTTACCTTTTTTACATACTGTCACTGCTGATTGTTACGGTATCATCACTACCTCCAGCCGGGCTCGCACAGACATCAGGCTCATCTGATTCAACCATCAGCAGCCAGCTTACAATTGCCAGGGATCTGCACATGTCCGGCGAGGAGCAAACAAGCCTGAACATCTATAATGATGTGCTGTCGAAAGATCCGGATAATATTAATGCGTTGTGGAATGCTGCAGTCCTTCACGCGAAAATCGGACATCGCCAAAGCAGCAAGCGATATATGAGTCGTCATTATAAAATAGCACAATACTTATCTGAGCGGGCTGTACGAAATCATCCCGAGAGCGGTTACGCATATTACGCCATGGCTGTTTCAACAGCTCGAATGACGGAGTTAATGGGGCCAGGGGGCAAACTTGATGCATCACGAAAAGTGAAAGAAAACATCGAAAAAGCATCAGAACTGATTCCTGATTTTGCGCCGGTCTGGCACTTGTATGGTGTGTGGCACTCCGATGTTGCGAATATGAGCGGTGTGGCAAGGAAGGTTGCAGGCCTGTTTTCAGGCGGGATACCGGATGCCAGCAATGATAAAGCCGAGGAGTACCTGAAAAAGGCGACGTTGATGGATGAGGATAATATCCTGTTTCACATAGATTTTGCTAAACACTACCTCAAGGTCGATCGTCGTAGTGATGCCCGTGACCTGCTCCTCGAAATCCTGAATATGGAACCCCATATGAAAGATGACCAGGGCTATATCGAAGAGGCGGAACAGCTGTTGAATGATATAGAATAGCGAAGATGGGGTGAGTATTCTGTCAGATAAAATGCTGGTGATATGTTAAGCCAGGAAGAAGCCGGCTGAGCTGCGGTTATTACCGACACCGTGGTTGACTATGAATAGCCAATTAATCAAATCATGTCATTGGTCAGATGATCAAACGGACCCCGCCCAGGTCAGACAGTTTATACGGCAAATGATCGCCCGGGGAACCGATGAACATGAAGTTGGGCGGGATGTCCCATTTTTTTGAGAGCTCACTGATTATCTCCGGCCCAAATTCTCCATGAAGCTGGATGAACTCGATTTTAATATCAGGATATGCCCGGTCGAGCACCTCAATATCCCGTTCAAGACCGGGTGCTACCGCATCTCTTTCCGGGAGGATAGTGACGATTTTTAATTTCCGGGTCTGTTCATTCTGGGTGACATATTGCATGACGCGATTCAGAATGGCCACATTGTCATCCTTTGTAAAGAACACGAATTCCTGGGCGTTGATATCTCTCAGCATCTTGCGCAGCCTTACATTTCCAGTGGATACAGTTGATTGAAGCTTGTCAGAAATAGATGTGAAAAGGTAGAGTATGCCTTTAAGTATGGATGTGCGATAAAGCATGATGGCGACAACACCCATGGTGGGAATAAAATACTCCAGGAATACGACCAGGTAGAGAGGGTTCAAAATAGCATTTCCGGCTAATGCCGCAAGCACAGCGCTGATAGCGATTAAAAGTGCAAAAGCACCGGCTCTTTCCGGACGTGGCAGGCGAGATCGTTTCACTTTCAACAAAATATTCCCGATTCCAAACAGAGCCATAACAGCCAAAAATGAAATTGTATAGACTCCGGCCAGTGCCGTTAGCTCGCCACTGGTGATAAACAATATTGAGATGCATAGAATGAAAAAAGCGATCATAATCCGATACGGAGAGTTTCTTTTGTTCAGCTTAAGCAAAAACTGGGGCAGCGTTCTGTCTAGCGTCATTCGCTGCACCAGACCTCCAACGCCAATGAAAGATGTTAGAACGGCACCGCTTAAAACCATGGCCGCATCAACAGAAATGATAGTTGAGAGCCAGCCGCCGGCCGAAATGCCTCCCATATGGGCAAGCAGAGCTTCCTGATTGGCCGCAACTTCAGGTATAGGAATGATGGCAAGCGCGAGAAATGCAGTTAAAGGGTTGAAAATACTCACGACTATCCACATGTTTCGGAGCGTTTTAGGAAAAACACCCGGAGCTTGTTCTTCCACGAAATTGGCCGAACTTTCGAAACCTGATATCCCCAGCATGGCGGCAGAGAATCCGAAGAAAAGAGCCACAACTATCCCGCCTTCCACCGGTATTTGATAATTTGCAGTCAGAACATCGAACCCGTGAGTACTAACGTATAAGCCGCTTGCGATCACTAATACTGTAAGCGACGTTAGGTGCGTGATGAAGATAACAACTGCCACTCTGGATGATTCACCAATCCCGATAATCGTCAGTCCCATAAACAGAAAAAGTAAAACTACAGTGGCCCATATCACGGGTAATTCATCCCACAGGGTGTGCACATAGTGCATGGCTTCGCTTGCAGATATGACCGCCGTGGCCATGTATGAGAGTAGTGTCAACGTTGCGGCAAGAGATGCAACGGATTTACTTGTAGTATTCAGTAAAGCGTTGTAGGCTCCCCCATTCAGGGGGAGTGCGCCCACTACTTCTCCATAAATTTTGCGATAGAAAAACAGAACGCATGCGACCATAAGCAAAGAGATCCATGCATATTTACCCGCATAGAAAATGGATAACGCAGAAACATATAAACAGGATGAGCTGATGTCGTTACCGCAAATAGCTGTGGCCGGTAATTCGGTAAGTTTAACGGCACCTGAAGGTGCCTTAATCTCCATAGACTTTTTTCGTTTAAGTCGTTGGATGGTTGCTTTGCTCTCTGTTTCACCCATAGAAGTAAGATTGGACTATGTGTATAATCAACTTACTAAGAATTGGCGATAGAGTGTCAATATATTTTAAGAATTATGGCCACGTATTTTAAATGTAAAATGATCTCGGCGGTTAATTTCAAGAGCTGCAAAATGGAATGCCTGTAATCGTGAAGTAATCTTCAATGATGATAAAAGCCATCCAGGTATGGTTTGATCACCCTCTTTTTACCCGTAATACTGCAGGGTGTAGGATTGAGTTTTTAAATTACAAAAGCCGATTAAGTATTTGAAAGGCACTAAAAACCACTCTTTACTATATGCCGTATTCGTGCTTTAACCGACGCGGCCTCATGTTCTATTGCAGCATTGAATAGCGCGGTTGCCTCCGCCCGATACTCCGGGTGTTGTTTTGCAAGCTCATAAAATCCGTTGTAGGCCCAGGCTCTTACAAATTTGTTTTTCTCCTTCAGCGAGGCCCGTACAAAATCTTCAACAACAAATTTCTTTTTGATAAGTATCGATACATACGGGAGGCACTGTAGTACGTGGAGCTTGGTTTCCCATGTCTTTATCTTAGGTAAGCTGTCTATGATTTTTGATGATTGCTCAGGCTCAACAGAATATCCATTTTCAAACCAGGCCTTTAGCAACCAGCTTGCACCCTTCTGACCTGAAATTTCCTTCAGCAGGCTGATTACAGACTGTATGAAATTTGAATCATCCGAATACGAGCGAAATAGTTTATCTATATCTGATGCTGACTTCCCATCCCAAACTATAATCTCATCTTGCAAGCTCATGGATTGACTCATGTTTGTTATCTGCCGGCCGCCCGAATCACGCGTTTCGACCAGATGCTGATATCGTCCAATATCACATAGATGGATGGCAGCACAATTAAGGTCACGATAGTTGAGAATGTCAGCCCGCCAACGATGGCGCGTGCCATGGGGAAGTAGGGAGGACCTTCGCCGCCGATTTGAGTGGTGCCGATACAAAGCGGTATAAGGCCGAGCACAGTGGTTGCGGCCGTCATCAATATGGGGCGCATTCGGTCTTTTCCACCCTGGATGACCGCTTCATGCCTTGACATCCCTTCATTACGCAAGTGGTTGATGTGATCAATCAGCACAATACCGTTGTTAACCACGATTCCCATCAGGATCAGGATTCCGATAAACGCCATCAGGTCAAAGTTTGTGCCTGTAATGAAGAAGAACCAGAAAATACCCACGACACCGAAAAAGATGCAGGAGATAACGCTTGTGGGATAGAGCAGTGATTCAAAAAGCGATGCCATAATCAGGTAAATCAGAAAAAATGCAATACCGATGTTGAAGAGCATCACGTTCATCGCTTCCAGATCATTACCAAAACTTCGGCCGTAGCTCCAGGAATAACCGGTGGGGTATACAATCTGATCCATCACCACAGAGATCTTCTCTCTGGCTTCATCAGACGTGATATCATCAAGATTGATTCCGACGCCAAGAGATGTCTTCCGGTTTTCGCGGAAAATGCGGCCCGAACCGGGTCCCTGTTCAAAGTTGGCGAGCGTTGCCAGTTTCACGGTTTGGTCATTTCCAACGGATATCGGGAGGTTTCTGAGATCGTCCAGCGTCTGGCGATTGACGTCCTGAAAAGCAAGTACCACATCAATTTCGCTTTCAGGCCCGCGAATGCGCTGAACCGTCTGGCCGCGCATGGCACCTGATACCATATTGGCAACGGCACCAGAGGTAAGCCCAAAATTACGCGCCCGGTTATGATCAACGGTCAGGCGAACTTCATCGCTTCCTGCTTCTGCCTCGGATTGAACATCAGCGAACCCTTCAATCTGGCTAAGTCTCCACTCCACCTGTTCAGCAAGCTCTTTCAGCACATCCATTGATTCACCCTGTACAAACACCCGAACCTGTTCACCCCCGTTTCGGCTGATGTATTCAAATGCCGGCTCACCAATCGCTATTTCCGGCAGGTTCTTTTCGATCTCTTCTTTAATCTGGGTTACCGATTTTTCTGCGTCATCATCCGGGATAAGATTTATGGATGAGTTCGCGTATTCGGGTTCGTAAAATGAATAAACGGATTCAATCTCGAAGTTTTCCTGGTTGTCGTAGAGATACGTTTCAATTCGATCGACCGATTCTTTAACCGTTTCAAGCGTGTAGGCTGCGTTCAGGTTGTACTGCAGATCCAGCTTCCGCTCTTCTACTCTCGGGAACATATCCACGCTCATGAAGGAAAGCGGGATGGCTCCACTGAAAAACAGGAGCGTAATAAACAGAACTGAAAGTTTTCTGCGATCAAGCAGCCAGCCAAGAAGACGGGAGTAATTAACGGACATCCTGTCTATAAAGGTCTCTTTTGTCGATTCTTTCGGCGGTTTGATTTTTGATGCAAGCAATGGGATAACCGTAAGTGAAATCACCAATGAGGCAATCAGCGAAATGATGATCGCCATCCCGATGTAGTACATATGCTGCGAGATAAAGCTTTCATTCACAACGTTAGGCAGAAAGACGATGATGGATGTGAGGGTACCGGCCGTTACGGCAACGGCAACCTGCTTGGTTCCAAGAATAGACGCCTGTTTCGGATCCTTTAACTGTCGCTGATACCGGTGAATATTTTCCGTTACCACAACGGCATTATCAACCAGCATACCGATTGCCAGCATCAGACCCATCATAGACAAAATATTGAGGCTGATATCCAGGAAAAAGAAGAAGCCAAGTGTTACAATCAGCGAGAAGGGGACGGCTGTTGCCACAATCAAGGTCGTGCCCACATGTCGCAGGAAAATGTAGAGCACAAAAATGGAGAGAAAGGCACCAATCATACCGGCGTTAAACAGTTCGCGCAACGAGCTCAGGATTCCCTCGGCTTGATTGAACATCTGATAAATCTCGATCCCATGCATTTCGGGCCGTTTTCCAATCTCGTCGATTTCAGCGAGCACCTGGTCCACAACGTCTACCGTGTTGGCCGTCGATTCTTTGGTGATGTCCAGCCCCACGGCATATTTCCGGTCAAGATGTCGTGCATAGTTGCGCTCAGGTGTCGTGTAATTTACATTGGCTATATCCTTTACGCGGATGTTGTTTCGAGCAACAATAATGTTCTCAATATCCTCAACCCCGTTCAGATCACCCATCGGCCGAACCATATAGCGAAGGCCGGCATCCGTGATTTTTCCTGCTGAGACCGAGAAATTGGCCTGACTTAGTCTGCCGCTTAGCTCATTAAGATCGATACCGTAAGCTGTAATGCGTGCCGGGTCGAGCTCAATCCGGATTTCTCTTTTTTCCACGCCATAGAGTGTAACCTGTCCCACACCCGGAATGCGTTCAATGCGCTGTTTCAGGTTGCGGTTGAGCAGTTCAAATGCATTCGAAAGATCACGGTCGCTGGAAATTCGAAGCTGAAGTGTTGGAGCATCACCATCTTGAAATTTATTTATTGAGTAATACTCAAAGTCATCCGGTAGCTGGTTGCGGACACTTTCAATCTTCTCCTTGATCTCGATCGCCTTCAGGTTGATGTCAGTTCCCTGTTTGAAAATGACAATCACACCGGCGTTATCTTCCCCGGAGTTAGAGTTGATGCGGTCTACACCGCTCAGCGTGGCAAGAACCTCTTCGATCGGCCGCGCGATATTCTCATTCGTTTCGGTGGGAGTTGAATTGGGATACGGAAGCTGAATAAACGCGCCTGGAAATGTAATGTTGGGCATAAATTCAAGCGGAACCATGCGGGTGGCAATGACGCCAACAACAATCAAACTAACGAAAATCATCAGTGTGGAAACCGGGCGACGCATCGAAAGATCTGTAATATGCATGTTAATCCTCCGGATGTTTAGAGGAGAATTCCCCCTTTGAAGGGGGGGTAAGGGGGATGACAACTCGGGGAACCCACCCCCGGCCCCTCCCTATCAAGTCCGAAATGCCGGACTGGACAAGGAGGGGGGAGTTCGAGATACAATCGGAGTAAAACTTGAATTCTCTCATATTTTTACACCGTTTCCGTTTCGTAGCTTTTGCGATCCATAATGGAGTACATCACAGGAATTACCACAAGCGTAAGCAGGGTTGATACGAGCAGCCCGCCAATGACGGTGATACCCATTGGAGAACGAAGCTCGGCGCCGTCACCAAAGCCGATCGCAAGCGGAAGCAGACCGAGGGTCGTTGTTAAGGTGGTCATCAAAATAGGGCGTAGCCGTGATTTTCCTCCTTCCATAATCGCTTCAATTTTGTCTGTCCCTTTCCTTCTCATCTGGTTGATAAGATCAATCAGAACAATGGCATTGTTTACTACGATACCCGTGAGTAAAATCAACCCGATAAATACCACAACACTGATGGTGGTTCCGGTGAGATAAAGCGCCAGAATTGCGCCAACAAGTGCAAGGGGAATGGTGAAAAGGATGATGAACGGATGAAGCAGTGATTCAAACTGAGATGCCATCACCAGGTAGACTAAAAACACGGCCAGTGAAAGTGCAAAGAGGAGTGAGCGGAAAGAGTCTGACATCTCCTCATTCTGCCCGCCTATTTCTGCAAATACGCCCGGTGGCATCGTAACGTCAGACAGTATTTTTTGAACCTCATCGGCAGCTTCACCGAGATCGCCGTAGCTCAGATTTGCAGACACAATAGCTACTCTCTGTTGCGAAACCCGCCTGATTTCACCAGGCCCATTGGCAACCTGAACTGTGGCTATGGAGCTTAACGGAATAGGCCGGTCACTTCCCGGATTAACAATTAAACGTTTAATTTCGTCGATAGACGCCCGGTCTGATTCCTGTGCGCGTACCAATACATCAATTTTGCGATCTCTCCAGGAGTATCGGGTCGCCACATCTCCCCGTACGTTGCTTACAACCCGGTCAGCGACTTCGTGGACCTGCAGTCCAAAAGCAGCGGCGCGGTCCCTGTCAAAATGGATCTGAAGTTCCGGGCTTCCTGTTTCCATCGTATTTTTTACGTCGGCAAAGCGATCGTTTGCCGTAAGCCGGCGGGAGACGGCATCGCTCGCTATTTTCAGGTTATCCAGATCAAACCCGCTGATTTCAATCTCGACCGGCGTCTTGAAACTAAAGAGCTCTGGGCGTCCGAACTTATATTGCAGCCCCGGTACCTGCCCGAGCGATGTCCTCATCTTCTCCATCGTCTGCTGCTCGTTCTGTGATGAGGCACCGGACACAAGCGTGACGTTCAGCTGGCCCCAGTTTTCACCGCCTTCATCGGGGTTGGCATCCATGCGGTTTCCAGTACCGGCCACGGCAAATGTAGTTCTAACACCATCGTAACTTTTAGCGGAATTCTGGACTGACTGAAGGGCTCGGTCGGTTTGTTCAATAGGTGTTCCCGGAGGAAGTTTGAACTCTACAAAATATTCGCCTTGAGACAATTGAGGAATCAGTTCAACCCCGATTCTTGGGATCAATGCAAGCGATCCGGCAAAAATCAAAAGCGCAGATACTAGCACCACTGCCTTGTGGTTCAGTGACCAGTTCAGAAGTGATGTGTATTTTCTTTCGGTGTATTGATACCCTTTATCAAAGGCATACACAAACGGTGAGAAAATGGCTTTGGTAATTTTAGCGATCCAGCCGAAGATGAATTTAAATAGCCTGGTAATTGCTGTCGGAATGGTATAAAAAAGAAACATCCGGAGAGCACGCAATCCGCGGCCAAATTTAGTTCTCGGCTCTTTCAGCTCAAGCGGTTCAAGCGGCTTTTTTTCACCTCCAATAGATGAAAGCATGGGGATCAGCGTGATGGCGACAACCAGGGATGCCAAAAGTGAAAAAGTAACCGTTAACGCCTGATCACGAAAAAGCTGACCCGCAATTCCCTGGACAAACACGAGCGGGAAAAATACCGCAATAGTGGTAAGGGTGGAGGCGATAACGGCCATTCCCACTTCACTTGCGCCTTCGCGTGCGGCGTCCACAATTCCTTTTCCCTGTTCCCGGTGGCGGGCGATATTCTCCAGCACCACAATCGAGTTATCAACCAGCATCCCGATACCAAGCGCAATACCTCCGAGCGACATGATATTGAGTGAGATATTGTTGCCGTACATCAAGTTAAACGTGGCAATTATAGAGACCGGAATTGAGACAGAAATAATAACGGTTGTCCAGAAATTTCGGAGGAAGAAGTAGAGAACAAGTACAGCCAGAATGCCCCCGATAATTCCGGCATTTCTAACCTCGTTTACAGCTGACGAAATGAATACCGATTGGTCATACACTTTTTCCAGTTTCATATTGGATGGAAGGATAGACCGAATGTCATCCATCCGTTGGTTGACTGCAGTTGCAACCGCAACGGTGTTGGCATCGCCCTCTTTGTAGATGGCGATTTCCACGGCTTCGGCGCCGTTTAAGCGGGTAATTGCCTCTCGCTCTTTATAGGACTGAACCACCTCGGCGACATCTTTGAGGTAGATCACATTTCCGGAATCGCTTGCTACAACGACATTTCGAATTTGATCAACCGTCCGGAATTCATTCAGCGTCCGAACAAGATATTGCTGTGCTCCTTCCTCCAGTCGGCCACCGGATAAATTGACATTCTCGGCCCCCAATATCTGGGTAACAGATTCGATGGGGATGTTGAGATACGATAGCCGCTGCTGGTCGATATTTACCTGAACTTCTTCTTCAAGTCCACCGCTTATTTTGACCGATGCTACGCCCTGAGAAGATTCAATATTCTTTTTAAGCTCTTCGTCTCCCAATATTCTGAGGCCCTTAAGACGCGAAATCGCGTCAGGACTTGAGAGGTTCTGGTAGTTCGCAAAATCAAGTGTGGCATCACTTTCAGGGTCTCCGGGCGCGTCTGCATCATCACTGTAATAGAGGGCGTAGCGAAGGATGGGATCGAGTGTGGGATCAAACCGAAGTGTGACCGGTTTTTCAGAATCCAGAGGGAGCTGAACGGCATCAAGCTTAGCCATCACATCCAGGTTGGCAAAACTCATGTCTGTTCCCCATGCAAATTCCAGGACTACATCAGACTGCCCGGCGCGGGAAATGGAGCGAACCTGCTGAACGCCTTTTACGACACCAACCGCTTCTTCAACCGGTTTGGTGATCAGGTTTTCTACTTCCAATGGCGCGGCGCCCTGAAACTCTGTTCGAACAGTAAGCGTTGGATAGCTGAGCTCGGGAAGCAGGTTTACATTCAGCCGTGAGAGAGAAACCATTCCAAACAGAATGACTCCCACAGTGAACATTGCAATGGTAACTTTACGGCGGATGGAAACATCAATAATTTTCATTGCAGGTATGTCCTAAATACGTTTGATGACACTAACCTTTGAGCTATCCTGGAGGCTTGTATGCCCAATAGTGACTACTATTTCTCCATCCTCCAGGCCGTCAATCACCTCTACATTAGTTCCGTTGGAATATCCGGTCTGAATATTTTTCTTGAAAGCCAGGGAGTCTCTTACGACGTAGACACTTTGGGCGAGGTCTTCAGCAATGACGGCTGATTTTGGAATCATCCGGGTATTCTGTCGGGTATCGTAAACAATTTTTACCCTGGCAAACATACCGGGCCGGAGCTGATTGCGGGTCTCGGTTACATAAATTGTTACTTTAAACGTGCCGGTTCCAGCATCTACAACCGGGCTTGTGCGTTCAACACGGCCAACAAACATCTCACCGGGAATGGCATCTACCTGAAGCTCAACACGCTGGTCCTTTTTGATTTTTGACATCTCATGCTCGGGTATATGTAATATCGCCTGCAGCGGGTTGAAATCGGTAACGCGATAGAGCTGCTGGTCGGTTGTAACCATATTTCCCGCTTTAACAAACCGCCGTGATATCACGCCGCCAATTGGAGATCGAACGGACGTGTGCTCCAGGTTTAGCATTGCCAGATCATAGGTCGCCTTTTGAGATTCATGTTCATACTGAGAGTTCTGAAACACTTCGGCGGAAATCAACTCCCGTTCAAAAAGCTCTTTGTTTCGCTGAAATTCGTTATTCAAACGGTCGAGAGTAGCTTTGGCTCGGTTGGCTTCAATTCGGTACTGATCGTCTTCAATTTTGGCGATTACCTGGCCGGCCTGTACCTGGTCGCCCTCCTCAACATTTAACTGTTCGATGATACCGCGAACTTTGGACACGATTGTGGCCTCTTGCTCAGCATCGAGAGTTGCCGTATTGGTGTAGTATGCTGAGATATCACCACGGCTAACATTGCTGACTTCGACAGGAATGACGGGCGTTTCATCTTCAGCGGTATCTCCCAACTCCTCGCTACTGCAAGCCTGAAGTGTTAGAAGAAATGTTATAAATAGAATAGATGAAAGATTTGAGCAAAAAGATTTCATAAAGATTTTGTCATTGAGGTTACGTCAATAGCTTGCTTTACGAGTTGGCAGATAAGATTGTTTCGGAGCAGACAATCAAAAAGCTTTACAACAGTAACAGATTCACATTCTGGAAATATATGGCATATCACGCAGTACTTACATCCCCTTTGCCTTCCACCAAATGATAGCTATTACCGTCCCCCAACCCATCACAACAGCACTAATAATGGCTCCAGTAAATTTGCCCAGGCATGGCTTAAGCTGTTGAAATGCATAGCCGCGCCCCCCGGCCTCTTCACCTTACCCGTTCACAATTGGAATGAAAAACAGAGTTCCGGCGATAGACATACATCTACCAGTCACCAGGTTTCAGTACCATGACATCAGATATTATGTTCTAAACATGAAAACACCATGTTTTTTTGGATGCCACTATTCCGACAGCTCGTTTGTGCAGTTCAAATCTTTGGATTTACTATCCAACAAATAGACAACGAATGTACCGGGCACTCAAAGAAGATTAAAAGTGTTGAGTGGCTAAAACAAAAAAAAGGCTTTGTCGGGATCACGCGATTGAGTCATGTATAAGATTAATTATTATGAGATATAGAATTACCACATTCAGTTTACTTGCCATGTTATTCGGTTTTATTACTGAGACGGCATATACACAGGCGCCAAGACAGGTAAATTCTGTCATCGAAAATCAGCTCGATATCGCCAATGAGCTGCACATGACGGGCCAGGAGCAAAAAAGCCTGAACATTTACGAAGATGTGCTTTCGAGGGATCCGGATAATATTGATGCGTTGTGGAATGGATCTGTTCTTCACTCAAAGATCGGGTACAGGCAGGAAGATCGTCAGGTTATGAGAGAGCACTATGAGACCGCCAAGCGTCTTGCTGACCGCGCACTCGAACATAATTCTGATAGCGGCTATGCCTACTACGCCAAAGCTGTCGCGATAGGCCGAATGACAGAGGTGATAGGAATCGGCGGTAAAATTGACGCGTCCAAGCAAATCGAAATAAATATAGAAAAAGCAGCTGAGCGTATTCCGGATTTTGCACCGGTATGGCACTTATATGGCGTTTGGCATTCAGATATTGCCAATTTGGGGACGGTTGCGAAAACAGCAGTAGGACTGTTTTCTGGGGGTATACCAGATGCAAGCAATGAAAAAGCCGAAGAATATTTAAACAGAGCAGTTTCTTTAGATCAGACTAGTATTCTCTTTCATCTCGATCTGGCCAAACACTATCGGAAATTGGAACAGCATCAGGAAGCCGCAGAACTATTCGAAAAAATTCTTACCCTGGAACCGCATATGAAAGACGATCCGGGATATATCAAGCAAGCAGAGCGGATGTTAAGAGAAACCCACTCGTAATCAAATAGCAATATTTGAGTGAAGGCAAGAAATTACCTCACATATAATAACTTGCTAAAAGACACCTCTGCAACTTTCTCTCAACGTCACGGTAATTCTGTCCAGCTCGACTGCACCACCAGGAAGTTCGGAGACATCAAGGCCTGGATATGTGAGTGCATCTTTCCAGCTCTGAATGGTATTTGAGAAAAAGAGAGATGCAGCAGTATCAGTTTCGTATGCAACAATATCATAGCTCTCGTCCTGATCGCCTCCAAATCGTGTGATTACCTGCCACTCTCCATTTCTTTTGTAGGATGTATTGGTGTGATCCGATTGCGGATAGTAAAACTCATCAGACGGTTTCACCAGCACCCAGATATCTTTCTCATGAGATTCGGGATATACGCCCTTGGTCAGAATTCTGCAATCTACGACGTCACCATCAATTGGAGAGATTATCTGTACATTTTCAACAGGATACTGAACCTCCAGAACATTGCCCGTTTCTATCCTCTCCATCTGCCCCTGAAAGTTAAATGTTCCGAAGGAGTAACCACCATACATGATCAGTAAGATACCAATTAACCCCAGTGCGACTCTCAATTTTGCACTGAGCAGGCTTGAAGTGGAGTTCTTTGTCTTGATGTTGCCAATAATTGCAAGCAGAGTCAGCAAAAAACCGGCTAACGTGATTGTTATTTCTACAGACATTTTATTACTGTTTTTGAAGTGGTATGGTCAGTTTATGAATAGAAAACCCGGCTCCTGAATCTTAGCGGCAGAAGGTTTGCCTAGAATGAAATTAACAGAAATAAATGATAAGCCGAAAGTAAAAAAAGATGGAGGGCAAAATTAAAATTGAATAGCTAGTTAAAATGATTTTCTCTGAGTTTCGCTTCTTCTAAAGATGAAAGAATCTGTTTAATCAGCAAGTCAATATTCTGGTTCATTTCACTTTCCTCCATTCCGCTTTCAGAATGGTGAGGAGGTCATTTTCCGCGATCATAATCTTCCTTTAAACGCCTATTCCATAGTAGCTAAATGCAGTGTGGAGAAAGAGTGGTTAAAGGCCGGTTTAATTCTCTTTCAGATTTACTTGTTCTGTGTTTTATCTTCATTATAGAAAAACACGGTTCCAACAAGCACGATGCCTATAAATATCCCTGAAAAGTATTCTGAAAAGTCCGACCCGCTAAATGCAAGAAAGACACCGGAGATAAAACTCAACGTGCCGATAACGATCAGAAACGTTTTTATAGATTGAGTCATTTTAAGCCTTAGAATCGGTTGATTATCAAGAATTTCATTTTACCAAGCTGTAATCGGACGTTACATTCATTCAATAAAAGTTCAGATAATATCAGCTGTACCACTGTAAAATCAAAATATCCCTTTCGGCTTGTCTTGGTGAGTCAGCTCGATTGGGCTCCAGAATACATTTAAAAGCTTTTCATGATAGACCCTGAATGGAGTTTAAATATTTGGGAGTGGGTCAAATAGCTGCTGAAAGACGTGGTATTTAGTTCTCACACTTATCTAGTAATGTCTATTCAAGGGCTTTGCAAAACCCCATCAAAAGTCATCCCGTAATCTGATACGGGATCTCCAAACCGCTTATCAGTTTTTAAACGACGATCAGAATCTTGTCCCTATGCTAAGTGTAGGTTTTGCAAAGCCCTCTATGCCTCTTTTGGTTGCTCGTCCTTTTCAGCCGCTTCTTTTTGCATATGCCCAAGCGCCCAGATAAAGAGTCCCACCCAGAAAACAATTTGGGTGTATTCATATATTACGGTTAAAGATTCAATTACAAGCATTTTTTCAGATATCCAGAAAATAGCTCCGATCAGCAAAAGAGCGAAACCAATGATTTCAAGTTTGTTGTATGTAGTCATTCAGGAAGACGTTAGAAAGTGTGATTGGTTTGATATCCGTCAGACACTAAGTGTGAGTCTTTTTAGTTTAATCATCATCATATGTCAGCTATCATTTTCTCGAAACTCTACTGTTTCAGCTCAACTCTGATAAGCTGCATTGCGATTGCCTGCGCTCATCAGCCATCGGTTTTTCCGTTATTTGGATACCGTGGTAAGATTTTCAATAAACAGGCTGTCTGACGCCAAGGTACTGACCCGTGTGCAACACATATCAGATTATCTAATCCACTCTTTCAAGGAAGTCTCGATTCATGATATGTTAAATAACGGTGCCAATATCAGTCAATCCGTTCTAATATCAAATAGCGACCACTGTTACGCCAAAAATAAATAAAGTGAATGTGACGACTGCACTCCTGATCGGAAGTTTCTTTGTGACGATTTAAAAAAAGTCGGTAAACGAGTCGTTGTCTCCCTGTAATAAATCGGCCGGATAGATCAGATATTTAATGAGATGAGATGCTGGATCACAATAGTTTAGCCTTGACTAACTTTAAATTTAAGGTTAGGTTGAATTTAATCTCGAGACAGAACTCTATTAGTTATGAACCCAGTTTTTACGGTACTCCTTTCTTTAATACTGTGCATAGTGGCTGCTATGACGGGTTCTGCACAATCGAATAGCGGAACCATTCAGGGCTCTATCTCTCACAAAGGCGAATCTATGCCGGGTGTAACCATCAAAATTTCAGACACTCAGCGTGGCGCTTCCTCAAATGGCGATGGATTTTATGAAGTTATCAACATCCAGGAAGGTGCATACAGGCTCACCGCATCTTACGTAGGGTTTAAGAATCAAACAAGAGACATTGAAGTGCCAGCCGGAGCAACGATTACTGAAAACTTTGCCATGCAAGAGATCCTGTCAGAGCTGGGTGAAGTGGTCGTCACGGGCACCATGAGGGAAACCTATGTGAAAGTCTCTCCGGTGAAAGTTGAAGTGGTAAACGTGGAACGGCTCAGCCGGGGGAGAACCAGTTCTAACTTTATGGATCTGGTTGGCAGCGTAAATGGTCTTTCAACGCAGTTAAATTGTGGCGTTTGCGGTACCAACGCAATACGAATTAATGGTGTGGAAGGCGCGAATACCGCAGTTCTTATTGATGGTATGCCTATTCAAGGCGCTTTGGCCTCGGTGTATGGCCTGAATGGAATCAGCTCCTCTATAATTGATCAGGTTGAGGTGATAAAAGGGCCGCAATCCACACTATATGGAACGCAGGCGCTTGGCGGAGTGGTCAATATAATTACAAAAAACCCATCAAATACCCCAACTTTTCTGGCAGAAGCATATGGCAGAAGTATTACACAGGAAGGGAGTATTAATCTGGCTGCTTCGCCCAAAATTGGCCGGTTTAAAGGATTTGTGAGCGGTAATTTGAACAGAAGTGAAAACTATTTTGATAAAAACAACGACGGGTTCAATGATCAGGCAAAGCAAACACGAATAGCCATTTTTGGAAAAGGGGTTATAGAAGGTGAAAATGGCGAGCAGCGTTTGAATATTGCGGCGAAGTACTTGAATGAAGACCGAACCGGTGGAGTGCCAGGATATTCAGATGAACTGCGCGGTTCAAATGTTGTTTACGGCGAGTCCATTTATACACGTCGAGCTGAACTGCTTTCGGAATATCGTCCGGCAGGCATGGATGAGCGGCTGCGTATCAACTCCGCGCTGACCTATCACTCTCAGGACAGTTTTTATGGTGATGAAGCCTACGATGCGACACAGAAGATCGGGTTTGGTCAAGTGACGTGGAATCAGCCGCTGGCCGACCAGTTTCAAATATTAGCCGGAACCACACTTCGACTCGAATCGTACAACGACAATACGCCGGCAACGTCCGGGGGCGAAGATATTCGATTCATTCCGGGTATTTTTACCCAGGTTGAATTTAACATGGATGACGTGACACTGCTTGGCGGACTTCGGGTTGATCACCACACCGAGCATGGATTTGTTGTTGCTCCAAGGGTGTCGGCTAAATACAGTCCTGCAGATCTGACCACCTTTCGCGCCAGTGCGGGCACCGGGTTTCGGGTAGTGAATGTCTTTACCGAAGATCATGCCGCCCTCACCGGATCACGTGAAGTAATCTTCAATGAAAATCTCGAACCTGAAGAGTCGCGAAGCATTACCGCAAGTCTGGAACAGATTATCCCGTTTGGCGTGAATCCAATGACGGTAAGTATTGATGGGTTTTACACGCGGTTTTCAAATCAGATTATTCCGGATTACGATCAGAACCCGAACCTGATTATCTACGAAAACCTGAATGGCTTTTCCGTAACACAGGGTTTCTCCATTGGGTTGGATCAAAATTTCACGTCGTTTCCTTTAAGCTACAATACGAGCTTCACGCTCATGGATGTGTTTACCCAGGAAGCTGATAGCCGTGAAGCCATGACCTATGCCCCTGATTTTCTCGGCAATTTTGGAGCAACCTATCAGCTGCGAAGTGCTAATGCGTCTGTCAGCTATTCGGGGAATCTGGTTGGCTCCAAGCGGATGCCTGATAGCTATGTGGTAGATTTTGGGCGCGATCGGCAGTCACCTGTTTACAGCACGCATGACCTGAAACTCACCAAAGAGTTTACTAATGTAAATAGTGCCGCCGGTGTAGGGTTTGAGGTGTACATATCCGCTGAAAATGTATTTAACTTTACACAGGGCACGCCACTGGTTAATGCAGACTCACCTTTTAGCTCCGGGTTTGATACCATCTACACCTGGGGGCCAATCGTTGGCCGTACTTTCTCCATTGGGGCGCGTATAAATTTGCGGTAAACGAAAAAGAGAAAGGCCATGACTCTAAAAAGAAGAGCATCTCAGGGGACATATATAGTCGTCTTTGTGTTGATGCTGAATGGAATAACAACGCCAACGGTTTTCGCTCAGCAAGAAGCGCAATGGCATGCCTTCGGGGAAGCCCTCTCCATCGCCGCTGCTGAACAACGGCCCATCTTTGTTGATGTATCTGCACCCTGGTGCGGCTGGTGCCGGAAAATGAGGCGGGACGTGTATCCTGAATTAATGCCTGAACTTGGTTCTGATTTTGTTTTAACACGCCTCAATCGAGATGATAACGAGACAATGCACCGCTTTATGGGGAGTATGTTATCATCAGTGCGCCTTGCCCAGCAGCTTAATATACAGAGCGTCCCTGCTATTGTGCTGCTCGATTCAGAAGGTGAGTATATACTGCACCTCTCCGGTTTTATTGAGGCAGATAAGCTGCAGCCTGTAATCAACTACATTTCAACCGGCGCTTACAAACGTCAGTCATTTGAGAGGTTTAGGTCCCAGAATTTTCGGTAGCTGATAGTTATGCTTGGTATCCACTGTCGGTTCATGACTTCAATGACATCAGGCGCCCGTGCTTTAATCAGCTCGTGAAAAAGTCGAGAACGTTGCCTGAAGTTGATGAAAGTTTTTTATAAAACTCGGTATAACCACATCTGTCACACGATATGGAGACGAACTTTTTATTCTGGACATCAAATATTCTTGACCAAAAACCACCGGATACCCGCATCTCACCCTCTTCGTAAGTTTTGTTACCACATTTCGAACAATCCCAGCCTTTGTGCTCCATCTTCTATAACGTATTTGATTTATTAAAAATGAACGTCAACCATATTCAGGCATCGACAACCATTGACCATCCACTATCTACCACCTTTCTATCCCCGAATAATCTTCTCGATCTCCTTAATTTCTTTCGGTACATCGGTCAGATTTTCATAGCCCTCTTCGGTGACGATGATGTTGTCCTCAATGCGGACACCTCCAAATTTAAAAAAGGCTTCAAGTTTGTCGGCATTCAGGAATTTTGATTTCTCCTCATCCTCAAACGCTTTTTTCAGAAGTGCGGGAATAAAGTACAGGCCCGGTTCTATGGTGATCACCATGCCGGCC
>Ga0307966_1000599_pt1 | contig 29717 bp, 33 predicted proteins | sample OrgLakmetagen646_FD_203141 | JGI IMG/M metagenome (GOLD analysis project Ga0307966, IMG submission 203141) | Saline water microbial communities from Organic Lake, Antarctica - #646 | ecosystem: Environmental > Aquatic > Non-marine Saline and Alkaline > Saline | place: Antarctica: Organic Lake... | reverse complement strand
TTCTTTCTTCCAACTACTTCGTTGCCGAAATACTCATTTAGCCCAGCTAAATTCCGTTTTCAGCGCCTTGTATCTGAAAAAAATAACTGCCTTATCATTCCAAACAGAGTTATTAGAGATGCCCATTAATTATAACTGAGTAGAATGATTAATTTTTTCATCTAAATGGTCGAACTGTTTAACGTAATTAGGCAACTCTGGGTCAATCCAATCCAGAACATCATAAATATCTTGTTTAATATTTTTTGCTTGTGTGAAATCAATTTTGTTCCCGTCAAAACATACGGGTTCATTGTGATAGATTCTGTTTCTAAACTCACGAATACTATGAAGTTTAATGTTGATTTCTTTTCTTTGAATATGAGATGGTCTGTTTGGAAAACATTTAATAATAGAACCTTTAAGCAACTTATAGTAATGAGTGTCGTAAAGATTTGTCCAGAACCCAAGAGTTTGTTCTGCCAAAACCCTTCCAGCAGTTTTAGTCCCTCCTCTAAGTTTAATCCTTGTTTCTGCATTAATAACTTGTTTCTGCAAATAAAACTTGGAAGGCTTGAGAGAAGGATGCTTCATAAAACCATTTTTCTCAGTTATAATCCAATCTGGATTTCCGAAATGTTCTGTAAGTTTATAATTGATAGTATTTCTAAGGAATATTTCGAAAAGATGATAAATAGGATAGAAAGGTTCTGCTACACGAAGGTTCGCTTTATAGAGCTCTTGTGCTTTAGACTTTGAGTCATCACATGCAGTTAGGAATCTATCCAGTCTTGCAACAGAAACATAATGCTCAAGTTTATCGTACTTCAATTTTACTAATTATTTTATCAAACCAAATTAGTATTATTTATCTGTTTAGTTTATGTGAAGGCTTATAAAAAAGGTTATAAATTTTTTTTAAAGTTGTTTTATAAAATAATTATATAAATATTTTATACTTTTGTAAAGTAATGCTTAGTCAAGCCTCTTCCAGCAATGGAACGTAACTAAGTGAAAGATATTAAAAGCTCAGACTGTTTGTCTGGGCTTTTTTATTTATCAATAACAACGGACAAGATAGTCTCTTGTTCGCATTATTTAACCCCTTACTGGATCACATTACTCAAGTTAAACATCGGCAAGTACATAGCCACCATAATCACCCCAACAACAGCACCAATCAGTATAATTATAAAAGGTTCCATCAGCGTTCCCAATAGCTTTGTTTGATGGTCTAAATCTTCATTGAGTTGATCAGTTAATCTTTCAAAAGTATCATCGAGTTTATTGATTTCTTCAGCAATTTTTATAAGAGAGATAAAACGCCGATCAAACAAACTAGATTTTGAAAGTCCGTGGTGCAGGTTATTACCTTTCAGAATTTCTTCTTTAGCAAATACAATTGCCTCTTCTAAAGGATAAAAACGAATCATTTCTTTTACTAAATCCAAAGATTTTACCAAAGGTGTTTTTGAAACAGTCAATAAACCCATACTTTGGGTAAAACGTGCTAAATATATTTTTTTAAATAATTTCCCAAAAATGGGAAGATGAATAATTATTCAGTTCTAAAATTAGTCAATCTTAAAAAGCATGTTCAAAATTGAAGAAATTACAGGATTAAGGGCATCTCTAATATCTCTGTGTGGAAGAAAGAACAAGTTAGCAACCAAAGTATGGTATTTAGATGTGTCCTTAAGTTAAGCCATTTGATATCGCCTCTCTACTCAAAAGCAATACACATTACTGTTCAGATTCATCTGGACTTTATCTTTTCCCAAGTCCCATACATACTTTCCTGACTCGGTCTTCCTTCTTCTTCCTCAGTCAATGCTTCACAAGGTTTCAATGTCTCATAACACTCCTTCGGAAGTTGCTGATAAAGCGCTGTTCCTTTGGTTTTCCAATCAATCATTTCTTGGGAAACTTCTTTAATTACTCTTGCTGGATTTCCAACTACTAAACTGCGTCTTGGAATATTGGCTTTTGCAGCTACAAAACTCAAAGCCCCTATAATACATTCTTCTCCAATCACGGCATCGTCCATAACAACGGAGTTCATTCCAATTAGACAATTCGCTCCAATAATTCCTCCGTGGATAATTGCACCATGTCCAATATGTGCGCCTTCATTAAGTGTAACTGTTGTTCCTGGAAACATATGAATAGTGCAATTTTCTTGAACGTTACAACCGTCTTTAATAACGATCTTCCCCCAATCTCCACGAATTGCAGCGCCTGGACCAACATATACATCTTTACCGATAATTACATTTCCTGTAACTGTTGCATTGGGATGTATAAAACTTGAAGGATGAATGACTGGTTTAAAACCATTGAATTCAAAAATATTTGCCATAATTTAACATTTTAATACAACTTTTTAACGCATTTTTGCGTTGTTTGTTCAATGAGTTATTGCGAATTTACAAAAGATTTAAATGAAAACAATTTGGATAAGAAATATCATGACGAACGTTATGGTTTTCCAACGGAAAGTGATGACGAATTATTTGGTCGGTTGATACTCGAAATAAATCAAGCAGGTCTGAGTTGGTCATTGATGTTGAAAAAAGAGGACAACTTTAAAAAGGCGTTTGATGATTTTTCAATTGATAAGGTAGCATTTTATGATCAGAAAAAGATCGAAGATTTAATGAGTAACGCTGGAATAATTCGCAACCGAAGAAAAATTGAAGCAGTGATTTTTAATGCCAATCAAATTATTGATATTCAAAATAAAAATGGTAGTTTTAAGTCATGGTTAGAGCAATTTATTGGTTATTCATTAATTGATTGGACAAAATTGTTTAAAAAACACTTTAAATTTACAGGAGGAAAAATTGTAGAAGAGTTCCTTATGAGTGCAAGTTATTTGAAAGGAGCCCACAACGATAAATGTCCGATTTACAATATAATAAAAAAGAATAAGCCAAAATGGGAAATAAATTAATTATAGTAATGCTAAGTGTAGTTTTTGCCTTTGTCAGTAATGTGGGGCTATCTCAATATTCACTTGGGGGTGGATTTAGTACATTTCACGGTGCCAATATTCCTATTAACCGTTTTGGATTGAATGCTTTTGTTGAATTGCCACAATCTAATGATGTTACTTTACTTGTTAGAGCAGCATTTATGTTCCCAGAAAAAGATTCAAGAACAACTGATATAGAGGCAATTGGCTTCGGAATAACGCCTACTAAAACAGAAGCAGACATCATTGCTAAAACTTCGTACTTCGCAATAGACGGAGGTACACGGACTTACTTTATAAATGATTATGATGTTGGATTGTCGGTTTTTGCAGGAGGACACCTTAAAGGAATATTGGCCTCTTACAGTGTTGATTTTCGTGTTCCAGATGGTTTAGATCCAAATGACTATCAAACAATACCAGATGTAGCAGGTGCCCAATCTCAGCCTCTTAGTGGCGTTAGTCCACAATATGCATTGTTGTTTGCCTTCGGTGGGACAGTCGGTGTAAAGTACCAATTGCCATACAGGGGTGCATTAATGTTTGACTTTGGTTTAGAATTAATAACAAGTCTTCATGACCCTTATTCTATATTAGGAAACGATATTTCACCATTGTCCTTCTCTTTTAATTTCGGTTATCGTTTTGACTGGTATTAATATAATTCTTTTATGATCGTTATTGAAAGTGGTGGAACCAAATCTACTTGGGTTTTTAAATCTGAATTGGGTAATATAGAATCTATTGTCACTGTCGGATTGCATCCACAAGAACTTTTCTCTCAAAAACAGAAAGAAATTCAGGCATTAATTGATAATCAAAATCTAGCAGGGGAGACGGTATACTTTTACGGCGCTGGATGCGAAAGTGCTGAAGCAAAAACAAAAATCATTTTTTTTTTAGAAAAACTTGGTTTGAAAGTTAATCAGGTAAATACGGATATTTATGCAGCCTGCTTAGCTCATTTAGGCTATGAGAAAGGCGTTGTTGGAATATTAGGAACTGGCGCAGTAGCTGCAGAGTTTGATGGAGAAAAAATAGTTCGCCAAACTTCTGGCCTAGGTTATATTTTGGGTGATGAAGGAAGTGGGTTTGATATCGGTAAACGTTTGTTGCAAAAACATTTTAAAGGTGAATTATCGCAAGAAATAAACTCTGCCATCTCTGTTTACTTCAACCACAAATCAATTTTACACCGCATTCATGAGCCCGACGGCAGAATGATTATTGCAGGTTTAACCAAAATTGTTCGCCAGTATATAACAGAAACAGCTGTCAATGACATTTTGTTTGAGGCATTTACTGACTTTGGTGAGAAAGCACTGCGATCAATAGGTAAAGATTTTCCTGTTCATTTTATCGGGAGTGTCGCTTTTTATTTTAAAGAAGAGTTAAAGGAAGCATTACTTAAATCTGGCTTTGAGACAGGAGGAGTAAAAAAAGAAGCTGTCTTTGAGGTTTTTGACTTCTTGTCGAAAAATAAGGATGGTTAGTCTTATTTGGATCCTCGCCGCTCTATAATAAAACAGGTATTTCTGTAAGAACTTTTTTTACATCAAAAATTTTATGATATTGCAGAATCCTAATTATAATATAATAAATGGAAGAGTTTGAATTAAAGGCGACTGCCAAGACACCATATATTAATTTTAATGCCCAATCTGGTAAGATGATTGTTCAAGGAAGAGCAATTTCTCATTCTGATGAAGATTTTTGGGCTCCTGTTCTCAAATGGTTTTATGCATATGCAGCGCATCCAAATGAAACAACTACTGTTGTATTCAATTTAGAGTATTTCAATATCTCTTCTTCAAAGCAAATTCTATTTTTACTTCATAAAATGAATGATTTATTGGAAGAAGGTAACGATGTTCTAGTCGAGTGGAGATACGCTGATGATGATTTAGAAATGAAAGAATCGGGTTTTGATTTTTCATGTGTTGTGAATGTTCCTTTTGAATTCAAAAGCATAGCTTCAGAAATACCTACTTCAATTTAAAACCTATTATTCTCCCCAATTATCAGGAACAATAAATCTTACTTTTCCATCATTAAAAAATACAATTTCTGGATTTGTTATCGATTTGTCAATATCCTTATATTCATATTCAAGGCTCAATTGCGTGAAAGCAAGTGAAGACAGCCAATTGGGGCGAGTTAAAATCTCAACTGGTTTTATATCTAAATTTCTCAAATCAGACAGCCGAATAAATCTATTGGGTTTATTTCTATTGATTTTTCCAGATTTTATTTCTTCTTCTGCAAAGAAAACACCTTTTAGAAAAAGATAAGAACAGTCGATTGGACGATTTATTTCATCTTGTATTTCTTTTCTTAGCCCCAAGGGAATTTGGTGTTGAATGATTTTATTGAGTTTTAATTCTAAATTATCTTTCAATCTTGGTCCAACCCATTGTGAAGGATTATTTTTCTGACTTACATCTTTAAGCATATAATATTTTACTGCACATTCCAGGTGAATAACCTTTTGATTGTAAAGAATTATAAAATCTATTTCCCCAATTGTTCTTTTACGATCAATAATTTGAAAGTTTTGAAGAAGAAGTTCTATTTCACGAAAGGTTTGAAAAAAGTAGGAAAGAAGAGCTTCAGCATAAAAACCTAATCGCTTATTTTTCTTTCTTTTTACAAAGTTTTCTATTTCACTGTTATTTTTATCCAATTCCAAGAAATATTTAGTTGATGCAATTTGCCATTCATCAATAATTTTAGGAGGGAACAATCCATATGGTGATAAATCATAAGTATCAGACAAAGGAGCATCTGAAAACAAAAGCCAATAAAGGTCGCTAACAGTTTTGTTTTTTAGACTATGATATATTTCGGATTGCATTTTATAAATTTAATGGAATTCTTCGGAATGTTGTAGTAATTTTTATACATCCATTTTTATTCTTTTTAAAGCCTAAATGAACGTTTTACTTCATTCCTAAATATTAAAAATTAAGATTCCTTTTGCCAATACTAATTGAATTGATATTTTTGTGCTATAAAATATTAGAATTACAAAATAATGGAGGTTCATTGATAGTAATTGTATGTGACGCTAATAAAAAAAAGTAAAATATGAGAATTGTAGATACTATACCACACGAAAGATTTAAGATTCAAATTTTTTCCTACAATGGAAAATATACTGTCAAAATTGAATTGGGACAGTTTGAGCAAAGTTATAAAATCGGTGAACTCGACGTAATGGGTTTAGCAGATGTGAAAGCAATGGTTACGGACGCATTTTTAAGTAATTGTCTGAAAAGATTTGTAGAAATGCGCACAGATTGGGACGAATCATTTAAAAATAAAAATACTAACATATCAAATTAATAAACACAATGAAACGATTTTTTTCTATTGCAATTTTAGGTATAAGCACCTCTTTTTTAATTTCTTCATGTAATAATACAAGCACCAAAGATGCTGTTGATATTGAGGTTGAGAAAACTGTTGAAAAAGAAAAGTTAGGTAACGGACCTTCCGGGATTGCTATGGCATTCTATTATCAAGATAGTATTGCGACGCAATTTGACTTTTATAGAGAAATAGATTCTATTTTAAAGGTTAAAGAGATGAATTTTCAGAAGGAATTAGAAGCTAAATATCTTGCATATCAATCTTATGAGGCAGACATTCAAAAGAAAATGGCGAATAATGAAATCACAGGATATCAAATTGAAGAAATTCAGGCAACTGCAATGGAAAAGCAGCAATCGATTCAACAATTTGAGCAACAACGTGGAGCAGCTCTGCAGAAAGAGTCAATGGATTATCAAAACAATTTGATGAATAAAATTGCTGAAGCAGGAAAAGAATTTGCGAGTAAAAAGGAAATTGATTTGTTGTTTTTCTATCAGAAAGGTGGACAGATTACTTTTATCAATAACGCCTATGATGTAACAGATGAATTTCTTTCTTATTTAAACAAGAGGGAAGAAGAATTAATGTCTGGTTTCAAAGAGGAGGTTGAAGCTATGCAGAAAAAGGATTAAAAGTAAAGTAATTTTCAAATTTCAATATTAAATTAGAATATGTTCATATCACAAGAGAAGTTACAGAGTAATATTGCTGAATACGTTATTTATATGTATCAGGTAGAGGATATGGTGCGTGCTTATAATTTCAACATTGATAAAATCCGTCAACATATTATTCGACCACAAGTTAAGAGTGAATCATTAGAGGATGAGGCAGTAAAGTGGTATGAAGAAATTGTTGAAGAAATGAAATCTCGTGGACTGGAGTCAAAAGGACATTTGCATCGGTTAGGGGAAGTTGTTACGGAATTAATTTACCTGCACAATACTTTGAAAGATGTTGTAAAAGATAAGAAGTATCTCGATTTACTTTCTTCTGCAGAAGGAAATGTTGAAGCTTTTCAAAAGAAAAGTGATTTAGGCGCTATGAATATAGTTGAAGTCTGTTTCCAAGCATTATATATGAAGCTGCTATTAAAGTTACAGGGGAAAGAAGTAGGAGCAGAATCTGAAGCTGCATTTGATACAATGCGTATTGTGTTAGCATATCTCACTCCAGCATATCACCAAATGAAAGCTGGGGATATGACGATGTTTGAGAAGCAAGATTAACTAATTCTTTGCAAGAAAATATCAAATACTGCGTTATGCCTTTTTTTAATTTCAGTTCCTAAGATAAGATCAGTACATCCACACTATAAACTATTGACAATTTAGAACTTCACAAGTCTTGTCTTTAACATTTTCTTATCAAAGACTTGGAGAAGCAGCATGTGCAACACACCAAAATAAAATTAACCCTAAAAATGGAAGGATGAGGTTAAACCTTGTCCTTTTTTTATTTTAGAAACCAATGCCATGACCTTGTGTATGGTAAATCCGTCTGTCATAAGCATTTACTCTCAGTTCCTCGAATTCGGGATGTCTAAACTCTAAATTCTTTGCGAATTCTTGAATTATTTCTAAATGCTTGGTTGTGACGTACTTATTATAAACTAACTTATTGCCTAATTCAATTAGCTCCGCAGTTTTAACTACGGAATTATCTTCTTTAAGATTTTGGAACTCTTCCCATAATTTTGGATACGCTGCCTTTTGCTTTTTATGACCTTTCTTTAAAATCACAAGACCAATAATTCCAACGATTAAGGAGAGTGCAATTGTTGTAAAGAGTATCACACCATTTTCCATTTTAATTAGTTTTGAAATGAATAATTTTGATTATAGATTAAAGTAGTTCATTTTTATAGGAATATATGAATTTGTTTGAACTTTTAGATAATTCAATCTTTTAACTTTAATTACACCAATCAATTGCTCTGTTTGTTAATTGCCGTTTTTTGCCTACAGCCTACAGCCTACAGCCTACAGCCTAAAGCCTACAGCCTAAAACTCCGAAACTTATCATTAAACTTCTCCACTTGCTGCTTTCTCAAACCTACTAAATCCTCTGGAATATCTCTTTTCCAACGTTTGTGCGACCAGATCCAATATTGTGGAGCTTCTTTGATTGTATTTTCTAATAAATGCACAAATTGTTCTGTGATCTCGCCATATGCTAATTCTCGTGGAGTGGAAGTTATTTCTTTTAATCGCATGGTGTAATGTCCGCGTTTAACTTTATGCAAACTAAAATACACAACTGCTTGATCATATTTATTGGCCAACATCTCTGGACCAAAAAGCATTCCTGAAGTTTGGTTTAAAAACTCCATCCAATAAGATTTATTTGAATCTCCAGGAGATTGATCCGCCAAAACTAGCGTAGAAATACATTCTTTATTATGCATATAAAAATCATGTACAATCTTTGAATGAATTACTTTCATTCCAAACCGTGATCTTTTGGCGTTTAATTTTTCATCCCAAAATCCATTGCTCAATGGCATTCCAATTCCTGCAGCTTGATGTTTAAATAATAAATTTTGTGCTGTGATCAACCATTCCCAATTGTTGTAATGTCCAGAAACCAATAGTACATTTTTGTTTTTTGCATAAAGTTGATCCATAACTTCATGATTCTCTACTTTAAAACGTTTCAGTAATTGTTTTTTAGAAATGCTTAAATTTTTCGCTCCTTCAGCCAACAAATCAGTCAAGTGACGATAGAATTTACGTTCAATTTTCCTTTTCTCCTTCGTTGATTTATCTGGGAAAGATCTTTCTATATTTCCCCTTACCACTTTTCTTCGATAAGGTATAACGGTAATAAGTAATAAATAGAAGAAATCGGTAAACAAATACAATAGGCGCAACGGAAGTAGCGATAAAGGATAAATGAGCAAATAATATGCGAAGGCGCTGAACATTTTGTAAAAATAGTTTTTTTAATGGTTAATTCTATGTGTGCGTTAATAGAGCAAGCGCACAATCGTTTTATTGGTCTCAGAAAGAGTTGGAAATATGCACTTTAGTGCATCTCGCTTTAGCTTCTAAAAACCTTTATATCAAACATTATATGTTAGAAAAAAAGACAATAAGTTTATTGTCTAACATCTAATGTCTAAATATTTTGATAATTAGTGTCGGCAAGAAAACCAATCATTTTAAAGAAACCTATACCCCTTCATTGAAATAATCTTAAATTTGCGAAGTCAAAATAATATGATAAAAAATGGAGAAAATCATCTGTGGTATTCAACAAATTGGGATTGGTGTTCCAAATGTTCAAGAAATTTGGAAATGGTATCGTGAATTTTTTGGAGTAAATGTTCGAATTTTTGAAGAAGCGGCTGAGGCTCCTTTAATGACAAGATATACTGGAGATATAGTACAATCACGTACCGCAACATTAGCCCTTTCTATGGAAGGTGGCGGCGGATTTGAGATTTGGCAATTTACCAGCCGTGATACAGAAAAACCAAAGTTCGATATTCAATTAGGTGATTTAGGACTTTATATCTGTCGTATCAAATCGAGAGATGTGAAAGCTTCTTATGATTTTATGAAATCGAAGGGTGCGAAACTATTGGGAGAATTAAAGAAAACACCGCACGGGGAATCACATTTTTTTGTGGAAGACCCAAATGGAAATATATTTAACGTAGTTCAAGAATTTACTGTCTTTCAGAAAACTAAATTCGAAGGAAAAACTGGAGGTGCTGCAGGGGTTATGATTGGTGTAAGTGATATTGATGCAGCAAAGAAATTATATGCTGACATTTTAGGGTACTCCACAGTTGAATATGACGAAACAGCTGTTTTTGATTGTTTTTCTGATTTACCAATGGGAGATAAAAAAGTACGTCGTGTTTTGTTATCTCATCCAAAACCCCGCAAAGGACCATTTGCTCCTTTATTAGGACCAACAAAAATTGAATTGGTTCAAGCGATTGAAAGAACAGATTGTAAAAAGATATTTGAAAATCGTTTTTGGGGAGATTGGGGATTCATTCACCTTTGCTTTGATGTAAGAAATATGGATCAACTTCAAAAGGAATGTGAGGCAGCAGACTTCCCGTTTACTGTTGACAGTGGTGCTACTTTCGATATGGGAGAAGCAGGAGGAAGGTTCGCCTATATTGAAGATCCAGATGGATCCTGGATAGAATTTGTTGAAACGCACAAAGTTCCAGTGATGAAAAAAATAGGATGGTATATTAACCTTAAAAATAGAGCGCCAGAAAAATCGTTACCTAAGTGGATGCTTAAAGCCATGGGGATGAATAGAGTGAAATAAACTGTGTCTTTTGAATTGTATTGATTAATGAGTAAACAGTGGTTTAGAGGAAAATATTTTTCTTAATTTTAACGTGACAAATTTTAATATATGTTTAAAAAAATATTTTTCTTGAGTTTAGGTCTGGCTTTCTTAGCCGGATGCAATACAAAGTTTAGTGTGAATGGAGAATACGTGGAAACTCCTGTTGTTCACTTCCTGCTTGATCAAGGGCAAGATTATCAATTTTTAAAATTAAACAGGACTTTTCTTAAAGAAGGAAATGCCAATGATTTTGCTGAAGAAGCTGAATTGTCGTACTTTGATAATGCAGTAGCTACTGTAACGGAGATTAAAAACGGATCAACATTAAGAACATGGACGCTTCAAGATACAACGATTCAAAATAAAGAAGATGGAGTGTTTTACGGACCTGAGCAAAAATTATATTTCTTCAAAGTTAATTCATCCAATCCTGCCGATAGACTTGATGTAGACGCATTTTATCGATTAGAAATTAATGTCGATAATGGAAATCATATGATAGAAGGGCAAACAGAATTGGTTGGAGGTGTAGCTATCAACTATCCATCAGTTAATCAGTCATTGAGTTTTGCTGAAAATGATGTTCCTAAAAATGGTTATAGAAGTACGCCAATTACTTTCACTAGATCACAAGAAGCATCAATATTTAGCATGAGTATTCGTTTTGATTACAAGGAAATTACAACAAGTGGAGAGGAAACTAAATCACTATTGTGGGATATCGGAGAAGTTATTAATGTATCAACTCCTACGCCAACTGCGACTATTTCTGCCAACGGTGAGCAGTTTTATCAATTCTTGAGGAATAATATCAATGAAGATCCTAATGTTACAAGACGACTAGTTGATGGTTTTGAAATTCTTTTGACTGGTGGTTCGAATGATTTGTATACATACATGTTAACGAATGAACCTACTTCCTCTTTGGCACAGAACAATCCTACTTATTCTAATGTTGATGGCGCTCTTGGAATATTTTCTTCTCGCGCAACAATCAGACAATACAAAGTTGGATTTAATCCGCCATTTACGAGAGCTTTAAATGCAAATTCTACAAAGGAATTAAGTACTGGTCAATATACTGTAGCATTGAAATTCTGTAGTGATATTCCAATTGATAATGGAACTTCTTATGACTGTAATTAGTCTTTGCAAGAAAAAAACATTGTTAATGTTCCAATTTTGCTGTAATTAAAAATGAATTTACTTAATTTAATTCTTAAAAATCAACCAAATCCTACTTTATTTTAAAGCTTTGAAAGACGAGCATGCGGACATTGTTTTAAAGACAAGCACCATATTCGCTTACGATATCAACAAAGACCACAATCGTGAACAGTTACTAAGACACTATTGCATAAACGGCTATAATTAGATGGAAGCTTTAATTATGTTTCAAGACACGTCAGTTCATACGTTATTTTAAATCGGGTCTCATGAATTCAAAAAAAACAATTAAGCTTAAATATCATTGCTGTCCGGTAAAAGTTTTTCAAATGTTTCGAAGTCCCTGCTAATAATGGGGAACAATCGATTTCAGAAAATTTGTGCTTGGTTTTTCATAAATGCCAGAATCGGAGCGCCTGGGTTTCCACAGTGAAAGATGAGTTATCATGTGGAATCGCTTTCCTCTGGAAGAGTGGAAGCGTATGGAACATAGATACCACGAAGTCGAAGCGAAGTTAACCTCATGGTCGGGGCATTCGTCTTGGTATTCCATTGATTTTTTTACTTACGCTTGTTCACTTCTTGTGTGTTCGTAAAATCGAGTTTGCAATATATTATCAATATTTGCGTTAATAGATATGAAATGCTTTTTGAATAACTGATATTTCATTTTTACGAGATTGATATTCATTCATAAGTAAAGAGTTGTCTGCAAGCAATTCTTAATACCCATAAAAACCCAATTTTATAAATTATGAGAAGTGTAAACCCCATTTATCATCACTCCAGTCAAATGCTAGATCAAGAGCGAGATTGGATCACATTAGCTAAAGAAAATCCAAAGCATTTTGCGCCATTGTATAAAAAATACCATGAGCAAATTTTCCGTTATGTATATCAACGAATGGAGGATAAGCAATCGGCTTATGATGTTACTTCGCAAGTCTTTTTTAAAGCGATTAAGAACTTGAAGAGTTACGAATACCGTGGGGTTCCATTGGCTTCTTGGTTGTATCGTATTGCTAAAAGTGAAATGAATCAAGCATTCAGAGATAATAAAGCAAAACGCACCATTAACATTGACAACATGCAAGTGGCTACTTTTATGGAAGTATTTGAGGAAGAAACGAACTCCATTAACAAGAAACGCTTATTTAAAGCTTTAGGAGAGTTGAATGCGTTAGACCTACAATTGATTGAGTTGCGTTATTTTGAAGACAGAGCTTACCGAGAAATTGGTGAAATTATATCTGTAAAAGAAAACAACGCCAAAGTAAAAACATTTAGAGCTCTAGAAAAGTTAAAAAAATCATTTAATAAAAAGTTACGCTTATGAAACGAAAAGTAGTTTATAACCGGTGGAAAATTCCCTCCGAGGAAATCCATCAACAGCAAAATTTTGACACAATCCTTAAAGACTTGAAGGATAAATCTACTATTTATTGGAAAGCAATTGGATTTTGGGGCACAGTGGGAACTTCCTCTGTTGCCCTATTTTTTTTTATCTCACTCTTTTAAATTTTAACTTATAAGAAAATATTTACTTTAGGGCACCTCTAAAAACCCTACTTTAGTTGCTAACTTGTTATTTCTTCCAACTACTTCGTTGCCGAAATACTCAGTTAGCCCAGCTAAATTCCGTTTTCAGCGCCTTGTATCTGAAAAAAAATAACTGCCTTATCATTCCTAACAGAGTTATTAGAGATGCCGTTTATTGATAACTCGCATTGAATACAAACTTTGTCTATTGAATTTATTACATTTGCGGATTAACTTTTAAAGTAATAACAATTTGATTTTATAATGATCTTATATATTTCAATTGGTAGGTGTTGCTTTAATATAATGTATGGAATAGATGAAGCATATTATCACATTTTTTGCAGTATTAGCAAGCTCAGCGCTTTTTGGACAAGTAACTATCCTTGAAGAGAATTTTGACGCGGCTGTATTCCCAAATTCTTGGTCAATTATTGATAACGATGGAAATACTGTCGACAGTGATGTTCAAGAATATACAAATGCATGGATTTTGAAAGATGATATAATGGATGCAACAAATGGAACAGCCTCTAGTACTTCTTACTTTAGTCCAGTAGACCGAGCAGACCGTTGGTTAATTTCTCCACAAATTACCTTGGGAATCTCTGGAAACTTTATTTCATGGAATGGTTTGTCTCATGATCCGTCTTTTCCTGATTCTTACAAAGTGATGATTTCAATAACTGGAAACACGGTTGCAGATTTTACAGATACTTTAATTATAGTAAGTAATGAAACTCCAATTTGGAGAAGTCACACTGCTTCTTTAGAAGATTTTGCAGGGGAGACGATTTATATCGCTTTTGTAAATACTACATTCAACGGTTTTAAGCTCTACTTAGACAGCATGTATGTTAGAGAACAGGATCCATTGTCATTGGAAACTGAAGAGATTAATTTGGCGGTTTACCCCAATCCAATTCTTAATGTTGTTCATTTATCAACCGGAAATGCAATCATTCAAAAAGTAGAAATCTATAATTCGTATGGTCAAAAAGTAGTGGAGGAGAAGGTGGTGAATTCAGCATCAAATCACTCACTTGATTTAACTCATTTAGAATCTGGTATCTATTTTGTTTCTGTAGAAACTTCAAAAGGATTATTGAGAAAGAAAATTGTTAAATAATTGACAATTGATGATTATTTGAATTTCTCAAATTCGTAACTGTCTAAAGTTCTAGATTTTTCTTCACGTCAATATTATCTGTATATTCATTTAAAATGGACTGATTCGATTGTATTTCTATCCATCGAATTTCATTGATGCAGAAAAGAATCCACATTTCCACAAAGAAGTTTGATACTACATAAAGATGAACGCGGTGGTCTCCCAGTTGTCTTACTGCAACATACTCTCCCTGTTTTTTTAGTGTTTCATAGCGCTTTGGCAACGACATAGACGTGAATTCTTTTTTACTGATCGACATTCTTATTCTTAATTTCCTATTCCTAATTGATTCTATTTGTAATTATCCAATTGTTAATTCGTAATTGTTTAAATTCGTAATTATCAATTGATTTGAACCAATCTTGAGGAAAGATGTACAAGTATAAAAATAAACAACATTATGCATAAATTACTCATTTTATTCGTCTTTTTTTCATTGGCAGTAGCTGCTCAGAATAATTCAAATACAACGAATCAAAATAATTCGAAAGGAAAAGAAAGTAAAGCAGTTGAGGAAGTTCAAATTCAATCAACCTCTAAAGAAGTAGTAAATGCGCAATCAAAGTCATACGAGTTGAATGTTTCCGAACTTCAGTTTGAACTAAAAAGCATTTCGACTTATTCAACTAGAAAAACTCCAACTGCACTTCAGCAAGAACAATTACACGCGCGTTTGAAGGAAATTGAATTGATGAATGACCAAAGTTTCGAGTATCATCTTTTGAAATATCAAATCGGAAATTATGATTTTACTAAAATAGAAAGCCTCGAAGAAGCCGAAAAACTAAAGCCAAATGATGCTAAAGTAATGAAAGAGTTCTCTGCTTATTATTACATTATAAACAATGAAAAAGAGCTGAATAAATACCTTGGTCGATTGGATGCTTTGCGCTTTTTTACTAAAGATCTTGAATTGTATGCAAATAATGTTTTGCAATCATTGCCTTCCAATTCAGTATTGATATGCCACGGTGAACAAGATACTTATCCTTTATTGATTCAACAAAAAATAAAAAGCCTGCGTTTAGATGTGGAAATTATCAGTTTAGATCATCTTCAAAGTGATGAATACAGAAAACGTTTGAAAAATACAGGATTTAAAATACCTAAAAATGATATAATCGACACGCAGTTCTTCGCAGAGTTTATGCGTTTGAATAGTGATAAAAATATTATTGTAGCTGCTTCTGTTCCTCAACCTTATTTAAAAATGGGGGAGAAAATAAACAGTGTTGGATTAGGATTCTCATTTGAAAATAATGTTTCTGATGATTACAACTTAAAGCTTTACGAAAAAGGATTGAAAAATGAAATTAGCAATCATGTCAATCAAACGAAACAAGGCAGTTTATTGACAAATTATTTACCTTTTTTGTTTTCAGTTAGAAACGTATATATTGAAAAAGGTGACAAAAGTTCGATGGAGGAGATTGAGGCAATAATCGTCAAAATAGGAAAATATTCCTACACATCAAAACAGGTCAATTCACTCTTGAATAAATAGAATGGGAATATTTAGGGTCAATTATAAAAAACAAACCGATGAGCAATTGGTGAGGCTTATGAGCAAAGGCGATGAGCGCGCTTTTGATGAAGTCTATCAGCGTTATGGTTCAAAGTTGGCTTATTACTTCACCCGTAAATTAAAACATGATAAAGAGAAAGGGGAGGATTTTATGCATGATTTATTCGCTAAATTAATTGATAGACCCGAACTTTTTGATCCCAATAGAAGTTTTAAAACGTGGATTTACTCGGTTGCCAATAATATGTGTATTAACGAATACAAAAAGATGGCTGTGCGTTCAAATACAAATAATGGTATTTCATCTGATTTGCAAGTTTCTTCAAGTAGTCAGCCAATTGAAGAACAGTTGAATGAAAAGAATTTTAGTAGTGATTTAGAAAAAGAGATGTCAAAATTAGAAGAGAAACACCGAGAAGTTTTTGTAATGCGTCACATTGATGGTTTATCTGTAAAAGAAGTAGCTGCAATAATGGAAATAAATGAAGGGACTGTAAAATCGCGTTTGTTTTACGCAACAAAGAAAATTGCAGGTGTTTTACAGATGTATAATCCAGTTAATGAAGAATAAAATGGAAGATTTCATAAAAATTATATTTGTAGAGAAAAAGTATTTCGAATTAAACCAAAAGGAGAAATCAATGATCAGCGATTGGGCTGAAAACGAAGAAGAGTTTGATGCTTTAAAGTTAACTTTTCTTTCAAGTGAATCTATTCGTAAAGAAATGGACGCTGAATTGTCTCCTTCTGTAAAGGAAAGACTTAATGAACGTTTTTCGGCAAAATATGCCGAAGAAAATGAGATATGGTGGAATAAAATTTTGATGTTTTTCTTTCCAGGCAATACGCAGTTTTTAAAAAAACCAGCTTTTAAATTGGCAATGGTTGCTTTAACAGTCGCACTTGTAATTCCTTTCTTATGGCAGAATAAATCACCTCAATATGCCATGAATCAGGATGTTGAAAATTTAAAGTTAGAGACTGTTGAGTTTTCCGAAAAAGAAATTGAAGTTCAACTAAAAGGATTGGTTAGAAAAGAAAATTCTAACCAGAAGGAAAAAGAGGAAAGTCTTTCAGAAGATATTGTGCCTCAAGTTTTATCTGATTCAAGGGAAGGGTTTAGAGAAATTAAAATTGAGCCGTCGCTTGATCCTAATGCTAAACTTTTAGATCAAAGATTGAATCTTGATGAAATTACCATTCAAAGGGATGATATTGTTGAAGAATTTTCAGTAGCAAGTCCAGCACCTACTTCAATTTCTCCTAAAACATATTCTAATAATTATGTTCAACAGCCTGAACTTCTAAAAATCACATCGGATAAGGATTTGATTGCACAAGGTAAAAACGCTATTCCTAAGGAGGTTGAAGTTTCTGAAACCATGGATTTGTTGACGGCTTTGTATTAGTGTTCATTTGAACGCTGATAATGCCGAATTCCACGGTTTACATTAAAATGCTGGTTCTACCACTATTTTAATGGATATTAAATTCTCCATGAGAAAACAAAAAGCAAAAGCATAAAATTTTAATACAAAAAAGATGGATTGTTATCACTTAATCTTTTAATTTATTTTGTGTTTTAGATACTTCAAAAGTATATTTAAAAATTGGTTACATAATAAGGGTTTTATATAAGCCATTAAAATAGTGGTAGAACCAAAATGCTTATCGGTGTCTTTATCCTCCTTTTTGTCCTAAAATAATATGACATACTATAAATTCTTAATTTTTATGGAACGTACAAAGCAAAGCAATAATGAGCTTTAGTATTAATAGGGAATTAAAAATAATCAATTCTTAGCTAAATGCAATTTAGTTGGGACGCGCTTTATGTTTTTTTGAAGTTGGAGCGTGCTGAAATTCGCTAATAATTGTGGCGAAAAAGCATTGCTTTTGACCGCCGAAGGCAGCAGCGAAGCTAACACCAAAGGTTAGAGCAGGGACAATAGCTTGCGGCGGACACTCATGTTATTGACTTTTAGGAGTGGAGATAAGGACCGCAGCGAAGCAAGCTCACTTCGACAGGCGCAGCGCATGAACACCAAAAAAAACAAACACTTGTGAATAAATAGAAATACCAATTCTTGTTGCGAATTTTGTTTAAAAAGCAATCTCGGGTAAAGTATCCGATAAGCATTTATATTAATTATATTCTTACAATTTCAGTATTTGAACTAGAAAGTTTGTTAGCTAGGCGCGCTTGGTTTTAAAAATCAAGAAGCTGATTTTTGTCAGTGCCTGTTTTTAAAATAAGCGAAACGCAGCTATCGGGCTTTATAGCCAAATACTAGTTGTCGTTAAAGTCTAATGGCGCACGAGACAATATATCATACTTCTTCCCTTGGCGTTTCATAAATCTTTGCCAGATATCTGTAATTGAAGTATCCATAATTTCTAGTGGATTCAAAACTGGCGCAACAATCCAATTATTTCTATTGATTTCTTCTTCTAACTGGCCTGGATCCCAGCCAGAATATCCTAAGAAGAAACGAACTTTTGAAGGCGCTAAAGTTCCGTCATTTAGTTGCTCTGTAAGTAAATCATAATCTCCTCCAATATAGATTCCATCATCTACTTCAACACTGCCTGGAAGTCGATCTCCAAGTGTATGAATAAAGAATATGTTTTCTGTCTGCACTGGGCCTCCAATACTAATGTTTGCAGAAATATCAGGGAAATTTTTAGCTACATCTGAAAGATTAATATCTAAATAGTTCGTCAAAACAAAGCCAAATGTTCCTTCACTATTATAGTCACACATATAAACCACAGAACGACTAAAGTAATCATCCTTAGAAAATGGGTCAGCAATTAAAACGCGCCCTTTGTGTGGTTTCCTCTTGTTTTTAAATGATAAATCGATTGCCATGTTTTACTAGTTATTGAACTTGCTTTTATGCTATGAATATATAAAATCTTATTTTACTAAACAGGAAATTATGTGCTAAATTTAGAAATAATACTTTGTTCGCAAAAATCAATTTTTATTTAGCTGTCTTTTCGTCCAATTATTAAATAGAACAAATTAGAGTTATTGCAACATTAAAACAAGTTCATAAATGTATTGTTCGATATTCCAAGGTAGGTTAGTTCCATTTCGGGATTTTTTAATCATTAATGAAAAGTAAGTTTTGATTTAACGGCTAGATAAAAGGATTTATCAATTACTATAAAAACTCTGGTGGTTTTCTCAACTCTAATTTTGCACTTTGGAAAAGGGCAGAGGTAGCATTAAATCTTACCAAGAAACTTTGTTGTCCACCAATTGGAGTCCAGAAAAAAGCAAGTTGCCAACAGTGCATGTCGCGGGTTAAAGTTAAACGTGATTGCGTAAGATTTTTATTTTGCAAGTCGTAACTAGAATTCATTCCCAATTTCCAACGTTCGGTAAAACTGACATCACCAGAGACAATAATATTATGGTTTTCATTGAATCTCACTTCAGAATCTGTATCGTTTAGGGATACAAAGAAAGTATGTGTTAAGTTGATTTTCCAAGGAATGTCAAAGTTGATTATTTCATGCGGATTCATTGCGTAATATTGGAAATCTGCCCCCCAATAATCACCCATTTTCTCCTGTGTTTTATTGATTTCATCTCTCGATTCTTTGGCTGTAAAAGTGTAAGTAGTTGAAATATTTGCATTTGTTAAACGACCTAAACCCTGTCCAGTTTTGAATGCATATTGATCATAAGAATTCCCGTCACCATTCCATGCGTAAGGTGATATAGATGCAGTTGAAACAATACTTAATCCTTTAATTGGAGCAATTCTTAATGCCAAATTTATATTGGAAAATCGCATAGAGTCTTTGAAGATATCATAGTTTCCGTTTATAGTAAATGCGTCAATAATTCTTGTTTTAGTAAACTCTTCGGCAACAGTATCATTTCTATTGCGGTGTTTTAACTCGAAAGTATTGTTTAAAGAATAGTTAATCAATCCAATATCTCTTCCAAGACTCTCACGGTATAAGCTACTTCCATAAGGAGAATAATAAACAGGTTGATTTGTTGGCCCCAAAGTATCTCTAATAAAAGAACTGATATCCGGTTGAAAACGAAAAGAGATTCTTGGGGTAATAATATGGCGCATTTTCATTCCACTATTTCCAACAAAGTTGTAATAAGCATAGAGATTCGTTGATAACTCCGTCTGAAAAGCAGCATCATGAGAGAATCCTAATCCACTTAAAGAATCGTTTACAATTTTATTTGTTGTTGCATCAAACCTCTTCTCAATAGATTGAAAGTTCATGCGTAAATTATAACTAGCCGTAGTATTTAAAGTCATTGTTTTATTAAACAATTGAAGCGGATAATTCATTGTAATATTGTGTTTAATTCCATTTTGAATTTGATCTTGAATAAGATCATATCTATCATCCCTTAGCAAGGTGTCTTTAAAAATAGTTCTGTTCGTAGCTTCTAATGCGTAGGTAATACCAATTTCCTCATAGAAACGTTCTTGGCCAATTGTGTTTTTCCGTAATCCCTTGAAAGGGAAGAAACGATTGACATTCACATTTAAAGTAGGTAGATTAGCATCAATGTTATTTGACTGCGAATTTTGAATTAAACCTGCTTTTAACCCAATTGTGACCGGTTTTCCAGGAAAAGACCTGATAAGGTTGATGTCTGAGTTGAAGTTGTTCTGGAAATATTGCTGATTCAGCGGGTCTATATTCGTTTTACTATTGTTGTCAGAAATAAAATTAACACTTGAGTTAAATCTCCAATATGGATTGGCTTTTGCTTCTTGTGTATGGCTCCATTGAATTGCATATTTTGTTAAGCGAACTGAATCTTGCGGAAATGGCTGTCTAAATGAACTGTATTCTAGATTGAGATTTCCTCTAAATTTATAGCGTTTTCTATAATCGGTTTGATTTTTCAGTTCGAAAGTTCCTCTCGAATATAAACTTGCATAGACTGTGGTTTGTATTTGGTCTGATTTTTTGATTGGGAAATAATACCCTAAATCCTGAAATCCAAATCCATATTGAGAAACAGGCGTAAACATTGGAAAAATAAATCCGTTTTCTGCTTCTTTGTCTTTTGTAGGAATCACACTGAATGGTAGTCCGAGTGGTGTTGGAATCCCCTTAACCCAGAGGTTTACTGGTCCAGTCGCAATCCGTTCATTGGGAACCATTACTGCTTTAGAAAGTTGGAAATGGAAGTGCGGATCGTCTAATTCACAAGTCGTGAATTTACCCTCTGTAAAATGTATTTCCTCATTTTTTTGACGTTTTGCAACTCCCATTTGAAGGTACATTTCTTCTTGTCTTGTCTTTAATTCCTCTATAAAGCCTTTTTCTGATTCAAAATTATACCGAATACTTGCTGCGGTGAATGATTGAGCTCCTTCTTCAAATTTTGGTATTCCAACACGGTTTCCTTCTTCATCAATGGTGTAAACAGCATAAACCTCATTCTTGTCTGTATCCAATTCAATTAAATCCGCAGTCATTACGATGCCATCATATTCCACTTTCGCATCACCATAAATAGATATTTTATTCGTTTTAAGATTGGCAACTATTGAGTCTGTACAAGAATAGAATACACGTGATTCCAGTACATCTTTATTCTTATAGATGCGTTTCTTCTCTATATTTTGCAAAGAATCTTGCGCATAAGAAGCGGGTGCTAATAAAATTATTAACAATCCAACGACGAAAAAATGCGTTATGGAATATTTTTTGCTCAATATGAACTCGTAAATTTGTGTATAATAGTTAATCTAAACGGTTGCAAATCTAAAAAATTACATTGTTGTGAGGTCAAAAATTTTTAAAACAATAGTATTATTTGCGCTTCTTTGGTCTGTTCATCCAATGTTTGCTCAAGAAAAGCTTGATGATGTTTTGTCGCATGGGATAAAAACAGTAGTGATTGATCCTGGTCACGGAGGCAAAGACCCAGGATGCCATGGTGGAATTACCAACGAAAAGACCGTAGTTTTAGCGATTGGGTTAAAACTTGGAGAATACATCAAGGGCAAATATCCGCACATTAAAGTAATTTATACCCGAGACTCTGACAAATTTATTGAATTAGATCAACGCGCTAAAATCGCCAATGAAAATGAAGCAGATGTTTTTATATCTATTCATGCCAATGCTGCGGGTTCTGCTGCTTATGGTACTGAAACTTATGTTTTAGGTCTGCACAGAACAGAAAGTCAACAGAAAGTGGCTGAACGTGAAAATAGTACTATTTTGTTTGAGGAAAATAGCGAAGAAAAATACAAGGACTTTGAATTGTCACCAGATGCAATTATTGCAAGACAATTGCAATTAAGTGTTTTTTTGAATCAAAGTATCAATTTAGCTTCAAAAATTCAAGCGCAATTTAAAGCCATCAATCGAAGAGATAGGGGAGTAAAGCAAGCTGGATTCTTGGTGTTATACAAAACAACAATGCCAAGTGTTTTAATCGAAACTGGATTTTTAACCAATTCCACGGAAGAAAAGTTTTTGCATGATCCAGTGAACCAAATTAAAATGGCGAATGTTATTTTTAAAGCTTTCCAGGAATATGTTTCTGAAATTGAAGGTGTAAATACTTTAGTTGAAAATGGAAAAGGATATGAAACTTCGATTAAAGAAATTAAACACAAAGAGGATAAAGAGATAATTATTTTTAAAGAAGAAAAATACAACGTTTATTTTAAAGTTCAGGTTGAAACTTCACGAGAATCAATATCAGTGAATCACAAAAGATTCCGTAATTTAGCTGTAAAAGAATATAAACAAGATGGATTATATAAATATACTGCAGGTTTGTTTGAGAATGATTTCGAGGCAGCCAATGCATATAAAAAAGAAATGCAAAGTCTAGGTTTTAAGCATGCTTTTGTTGTCGGATTTTTAAATGGAGAAAGAATTCCAATCGCAGAGGCAATAAAATTGGCAAAGAACTAGAATTTCCATTATATTCGTATTGATTTGTGATTATATCCCTTATTTTAGCACAAAAAAGAGAGTATTGAAAGTATCAAAAGAATTTAAAATAGGTCTAGCAGTTATCTTATCGACAGCACTGCTTATTTTTGGAGTGAATTACCTCAAGGGAAATAGTTTTTTTGGAGGAGATGATGTCTATTATGCCTACTTTCCTACTTCAGGTGCTCTAACTCCGTCCTCTTCAGTTACATTAAACGGGGTGGAAATTGGAAAAGTATTGACAGTAAATCTTGTAAATCCAAATAATTTCACGGACCCAAACAAAAGAGTCTTGGTGAAGTTTAATGTTCAAAATGAAGGGCTTAGTTTAGCGAGGGGTTCTGGAATTAAAATTGTTCCTGGTGTATTAAGCACAGGTATTCATATCGAACAAAACTTTATTGCTGAAAAAGGATACTTTAATATAGGCGATACCTTAGATGGAACAGTAAGTCAAGAAATCACGGAACAAATTGAGTCTCAGTTATTGCCGATTAAAAGAAAAATGGAGAATTTGATTACTTCAATTGACAACATTGTAAACTCAATTACAGTTTTTTGGGATACTTCTGCAGCGCACACACTTGATCAAGGTTTAAACGAGGTAAAAATCGCTATTTCTAGATTCGGTCGTGTAGCTTACAATGTCGATAATATGATTCTTGAGGAGAAACAGAAATTAGGACGTATCTTCGATAATGTTGAAAATATCACACATAATTTTAAAGAAACGAATATAGAGATACAGAAAGTAGTTGGTAATATGGGGCAATTGACTGACTCATTATTAACTGTTGATTTCAAAACTGCGATTGGTGAAGCAACAGTAACTCTGCAGAATCTAAATGGTTTGTTAGAAGAAGCAGCTGATGGAAATGGAACACTAGGGAAGTTACTTAAAGATGAGCAACTTTATGACGAATTGAATGCAACGAATAATAAGCTCCAAAACTTAGTGGACGATATCAAAGTTCATCCAGAACGTTATATCCATTTTTCAGTTTTTGGTTCCAAAACAAAAGGTGTACCGATTACAAAAGATGAGGAACGTAAACTGAAGAAGATACTTGACACTGTTCAATAATCATTAAATATTAATATATGATATCAATTATAGTATTCGTTGTTTTATTACTTGTTGGGTTTGGTTTTTTTGCAATGAATGCCAACAAAATACGCAGTAACATTTTAATGGGACGCGATGTTAATCGTTCTGATAATAAAGGAAAACGTTTGAAAGTGATGGCATTAATCGCTTTGGGTCAGAAGAAGATGTTTAAACGTCCTCTTCCAGCGTTTCTTCACCTTTGCTTGTATGCTGCTTTTGTTATAACACAAATTGAATTAATTGAAATTATTGCTGATGGTATATCAGGAGAACACAGACTTTTTAGAGCCTCTCTGGGCGGGTTTTATACTTTTATAATTTCGTTTATTGAAGTGCTTTCCGTGTTGGCTTTTATCGCTACATTCATATTCCTTGCGAGACGTAATTTGATTAAAATTCCGCGTTTCAATATGAAAGAGATGAAAGGTTGGCCAAAACTAGATGGTAACTTAATCTTAATAATGGAATTAATTTTGATTTCCTTTATTTTCATGATGAATGGAGCAGATGAAGTACTTTATTCACAAGGTCTTTCTCACGCGGAAAACTTAGGAGATGAATCCTTTGGTTTTGCCATTTCACAATTTGTAGGTCCAGCACTTTTCGGAGGAATGAGCGAATCTTCCTTAGTTATGGTAGAGAGAATAGGATGGTGGGGTCATATTTTAATGGTCTTTACTTTTTTAAACTACCTGCCTTACTCCAAACATTTCCATATTATATTAGCTTTCCCAAATACATATTTTTCAAATCTTAAACCACAAGGTCAGTTTACGAATATGGATGCAGTAATGAAAGAGGTGAAGTTAATGATGGATCCAGATGCTGATCCTTATGCAGCCCCTGACGAACCAGAAGAGGAGGTACAGCGTTTTGGAGCCAAAGATGTGGATGATTTAACATGGAAAAACTTATTGGATTCTTACACTTGTACAGAATGTGGGAGGTGTACTGATAGTTGTCCAGCTAATAAAACTGGAAAATTACTTTCTCCACGAAAGATAATGATGGATACCCGAGACCGACTGGAAGAGAAAGGAAAAGGTATCCGTAAAAATGGTAAAGATTATGATGATGGGAAAAGTTTATTGAACCATTACATCACTGAAGAAGAATTATGGGCATGTACATCTTGTAATGCTTGTGTTGAAGCTTGTCCTGTGAATATAGATCCTTTATCTATCATCATGGATATGCGTCGTAGCTTAGTAATGGAAGAGTCAAAAGTGCCGTCTGATTTGGCGGGAATGATTTCTAACATTGAAAATAATGGAGCACCATGGCAGTTTAGTCCTGAGGATCGAATTAACTGGAGAGACGAAGAATAATAGTATAAATTGATTAGAAATAAATATTTATGAGCAATTTGATGAAAGTACCTACAATGGCAGAAATGACGGCGAACGGAGAAGTTCCTGAAATTTTATTCTGGGTAGGTTGTTCAGGTAGTTTTGATGATAGAGCAAAGAAAATAACTAAAGCAATTGTTAAGATTCTTAATAAATGTGAGGTTAAATTTGCAGTCTTAGGAGCAGAGGAATCTTGTACAGGTGATCCTGCCAAACGTGCTGGAAATGAATTTGTTTACCAAATGCAAGCGATGCAAAATATTGAGGTGCTCGATGGTTACGGAATAAAGAAAATTGTAACTGGATGTCCTCACTGTTTCAACATCATGAAGAATGAGTATCCAGAATTAGGTGGTAATTACGAAGTTTTGCACCACACGCAATTGATTCAATCTTTGATTGCAGAAGAAAAGCTGCAAGTAGAGGGCGGAGATACTTTTAAAGGAAAGAAAATCACTTTCCATGATCCTTGTTATTTAGGACGTGGAAATAATGTATATGAAGCTCCAAGGTCAATGCTCCAAAAACTCGATGCAGAATTGGTGGAAATGAAAAGCTGTAAGTCTAAAGGTCTTTGTTGTGGTGCCGGAGGTGCTCAAATGTTCAAAGAGGCTGAAAAAGGTGACAAAGAAGTGAATGTTTTACGTACCGAAGAAGCAATGGAGGTAAAACCAAATATTATTGCCACCGGGTGTCCATTTTGTAATACAATGATGACGGATGGTGTGAAAAATAAAGAGCAAGAAGGCAATATCGAAGTTGTTGATGTTGCTGAATTAATCGCTATTGCAGCAGATTTATAAATTTATTTAGTATGGAAGTTTTAATAAAAGATTTATTTACTGAGTTTCCAGATCAGTCAAAAATTTGGTTGTATCAAAGTGATAGAGCTCTGAGTAAAGATGAAATAACGAAATTAGAAAATGATTTAGGAACTTTCGTCGAGGGATGGGCAGCTCATGGGAGTAAATTATGGGCCGGTGCGAAAGTACTCAATCCATATTTCGCTGTAGTGGCTGTAAATGATGCTTTAGTTCCGCCTTCGGGTTGTTCTGTGGATGCATCAGTTCATAAAATGAAAGACCTTGGACTAGAAATGGGGATCAATTTTTTCGATAGAATGAAAGTGACTATTCAGGAAGGCGAGGAGAAAAAACAAATTCATTTTTCCGAATTAGACAATCACCAAGAGGCAATGATTTTTGATCCATTGATTTCAACTTTGGGAGAGTTACGCGCTGAATGGCCAAGATCAATTGAAAAAAGTAGTTTTGCTCACATGGTGGGGTAGGGAAATGTATATAAAACAAAAAAAATGCAGATTTTTCAATCTGCATTTTTTTTGTTTAAATATGTGTATATTTAGATCTGTAGCACTTCATTGTGGATTCGTTGCATTGCAACGAATCCACAACTTTTAGAACATCTCTTTTTCAAGATTTAGATCTTAGTGTTTCCGACCAGACACTAACTAGAAAGTTCAATAGCAAGGCGTGCATATTTTTAAAAATCCAAGGAGTTGACATTTGTCAATGACTGCTTTTATAAATATGTACAATGCCGATATTGGACTTTATAGTAAGAAACTATATATTTTCTATGACCATTGCAGAAGCACCACCACCACCGTTACAAATCCCAGCAGCACCATATTTACCACCGTTTTGTTTCAATACGTTAATGAGTGTCACAATTATTCTAGAACCAGAGTTTCCAAGTGGATGTCCAAGTGCCACAGCACCTCCATTTACGTCAACTTTTTCTGGGTCAATTCCTAAAATCTTTGTATTCGCTAATCCTACAACAGAAAAAGCCTCGTTTAATTCCCAAAAGTCAACATCATCTTTAGAAATTCCAGCTCTATCCAATGCGAGAGGCAATGCTTTTGATGGAGAAGTTGTGAACCATTTTGGTTCTTGAGCAGCATCAGCATATCCAACAATCTTAGCGATTGGCTTTAAACCGTGCTTTTCAACAGCTTCTTTTGAAGCCAGGATAAGCGCAGAAGCACCATCGTTCAATGATGAAGCATTTGCAGCTGTTACAGTCCCATCTTTATTAAAAGCTGGACGCAATGAAGGTATTTTGTCTAATTTTACATTTGAGTATTCTTCATCTTGACTTACAAGAACTGGTTCACCTCTTCTCTGTGGGACTTCAACAGGAACAACTTCCTCTTTGAATTTACCATCTTCCCAAGCTTTAGCAGCCTTTTTATAAGAGTTGATAGCAAAGTTGTCTTGGTCTTCACGTGAAAACTTGTATTCTGTTGCACATTCGTCGGCACAAGAACCCATGTGAACTTTACCGTAAACGTCTGTCAAACCATCTTTCACCATTCCGTCAACCATCTTGATGTCACCTAGTTTTTGACCAGAACGTGCATTTAAGTAATGTGGAACCATACTCATATTTTCCATTCCTCCTGCAACAACGATTTGGTTGTCACCTGCAAGAATCGTTTGAGCTGCCAAAGACAATGCTTTCATTCCTGAAGCACATACTTTATTTATTGTTGTAGCAGGAACTTGATCAGAAATACCTGCGTAAATGGATGCTTGACGCGCTGGGGCTTGACCTAAATTAGCTGAAAGCACATTACCCATGAAAACTTCATTGATGTCTTCTGCTTTAATATTTGCCTTTGCGATTGCTCCTTTTATTGCAGTTGCACCTAATTGTGTTGCGGAAACTGTAGATAACCCACCGAGGAAACTCCCGATTGGTGTACGTACAGCTGAAATAATATAAACTTCTTTCATGATTCTGTTAATTTTCTTTTTTGATTGCCACGAAAGTACGAAATTCTTCACTTTTTTACATCATTTTAGATGAATATGTCGCTTAGGTGCTCGTCAATTTGATTTGTTTTGAAAAATAGAGTAATTTGCAACGATTTTTAATTATTATCTTTTAAACTTAAACTTTTTTCAGAATGACTTTTAAAGAAATCACCTTTATTGGATTATTAATCGTTTTTATAGTTCCAAATTTAAACGCTCAAGAGGATTCAGAGTTACCGCCAAAAGAACCTTCTAATTGGAAGTTAAAAAGTATTTTTTCGCTCAATGTCACTCAGTCTACATTTACAAATTGGGCTAGTGGAGGTAGAAATAATATTTCAGGGCTGGGCTTTATCAATGCAGGTGCCGATTACAAAAAAGACAAAATTAGGTGGGAAAATACCTTGTCAGCAGGTATTGGTGGAATTCAGTATTTCGATGAGGATATTGAAAAAACAGATGATGTTATAGATATACAAACTACACTTTCATATGGATTAAAAGATCCTTGGAATATTTCACTATTAGCAGGTTTTAGAACTCAGTTTTTAGATGGTTATTCAAATCCAGGAGATTCTGTGCGTTCTTCAACCTTTATGGCGCCTGGATATGTTAATGTGTCATTAGGGATTGAATATATTCCAAATGATGACTTAAAGGTTATGTTTTCCACACTTTCAGGAAAGTTTACTTTTGTTCAAGATCAAACTTTAGCGAATGCTGGAGCTTTTGGTGTAGAACCTGCTGAATTTACAAGTATGGGTCTTTTAATAAAGGATGGAGAAAACGTTAGAGCCGAATTGGGAGCTTATATTCGTGTTGTATATAAAAAGGAATTAATGGAAAATATTAGTTTAAGATCGCGTCTCGAATTATTTTCAAACTATATTGAGTCTCCAGAAAATATAGATGTGAATGGAGAGCTAATTCTTGATTTTAAAGTGAATAAATGGTTTTCGGCTAATTTACAGCTGAACCTCATTTATGATGATGATATAGCTATTGAAGATAGGAATGGGGATGTTGGACCACGAACGCAATTCAAGCAAGTCATTGGGTTGGGGATTAATTACCGCCTCGCAAACTTCGAAGAAAAGAAATAAATCAGCGTAATTTTTATATGATTAAAGTCTAGACATTATCGTTTGGGATTTTTTGATTACGGACTTATTTGTTAATATTTCTATCAATAATGAATTATTATCAAAAATTGTTGTAAAATTGAAGCTGTAAGGACGCTTTATGGAAGTTGTCAATTATGTCTAACAATTAAAACTCAAAATCATGGCAAAAAGTCAAGATGCAAAGAAAAGCGATAAAAAAGCGCCCTTAAAAACTGCAAAAGAGAAAAAAGAGGCAAAACGTGAAAAGAAAGCTGGTAAATAATCAGCACGTATAAATTTTTTAAATGCTACTTTAGTTTCTGAAGTAGCATTTTTTTTTGTTTATTTTTTTTGTGGAAATGGGTTTATA
>Ga0307966_1000598_pt1 | contig 29743 bp, 49 predicted proteins | sample OrgLakmetagen646_FD_203141 | JGI IMG/M metagenome (GOLD analysis project Ga0307966, IMG submission 203141) | Saline water microbial communities from Organic Lake, Antarctica - #646 | ecosystem: Environmental > Aquatic > Non-marine Saline and Alkaline > Saline | place: Antarctica: Organic Lake... | reverse complement strand
GCGGTGGCCTTGGCTTCTGCGTCGATCATCTCAAGGATTCTGTTCATGTCCATGTTGTTCTCCTGCCTGTCGTTGTTTGCCTAACCTGTGAACCATTGTACAGGAACAAATACACCGTGCAAGGTGTCCATATCGCCGGCGCCAGCCGGTGGCTAGCCCACCCGGCATCAGTGCACACAAGAAGGGCCACAGGCCCAGGGCTGGCGGAACGCCAGGCATAAAAAAGCCCGCTCATGGCGGGCAAGGGAAGCGCAAAGGAATTAGCGGAGACGGGAAGCGGTCAACACTTCATGGGCAATCCTGTCCAGCATGATGCAGCGCACTGAGGACCGCTCTGGGTTCCTGTGGGTCTGATACGGGCTGACAAAATTTGGTAGCTCAGATGTGCCGACGCTGAGCAGCGGGGTAAACGCATTCAACGTGACGCGTCCTCGGAAGGTCAGGGCATCGCCATAGGCGATAAAGAAGGATGTTTCCGGGTAAAGGCTGGCGATTGCCTCCAAGTTCCTTGTGAACTGACTGCACCAGCGATCAAAGATCTCAGGGGAAAGCTCGCCCCGATCACGTTTTGCTCTGTCCGGCTCGTTTCTGAACTCGGCATTGATCTCGACCTCAACGTGTATCCCGATCTGGCCATAACGGACAGCCAGCTTGGTTGTTTCGAGAGACATAAATCTACGCGGGTCACCATCCTTGAACTTGCCAAAGGTAATGTCCGTGTCGCCGTACGAGTCCGCCAGCTTGCGGGCATCTTCAAGAATGCTTCCGCGCTCGGGCAACCCAAGGGTGCTATAGCTCATTCGTTTGAGGGAGGTAAGGGCTCCGAACCTAGTGGAGAGAGAAACAGGAAAGTCACCTCTCATGCTGATAACTGGAACCAATGCGCCATCTCTTTGCTCTGCCGTGCTGTTCATGCCCATACCTCAGATTGCCTGTTTATGGCTAAATTATAGCACAAATACACCGTGCAAGGTGTCCATATCGCCGGCGCCAGCCGGTGGCTAGCCCACCCGGCATCAGTGCACACAAGAAGGGCCACAGGCCCAGGGCTGGCGGAACGCCAGGCATAAAAAAGCCCGCAAATGCGGGCCTGGATGTCTGTTCAATGGCAACAGGTGTTTGGGTTACGGGTATTCGATCGTCAGTTCCGCCTTACCCTTCTCTTGGAATGCAAAGGCGCAATAGGGTTCTCCAATAGATCCCAGCCACTGGCTGGTCGATGCCCGCTGGTCGTTCAGAATAATAGTAGAAACGTTGGGCAGCTCCCGGGCAAGCGTTCCGGAAACGCGCAGGCACTCTTCTTTCGAGTGAACTGGCAACGAAAACTTGCTGACCTTCAAGCCTGGCATTTTTTCTGAGGTAAGCGTGCCATCGACCGCCAGCTCAAATGAAAACCCGGAGGGCTCCCGCGCCTCACGAATGGTTGCCGGTTCGGCATTATTGCGAATGCGCTCGCTCTGCTCGATCGCCTGACTAATGGCACCCCCAGAGTGTGCAGGGGTCGGCTCGCCGTGATCTTTAAGCATGAACACGGCAAACCCGATTGCCGGGATGACTGACAGGGCGATGATCGTGTCCCTGGCTGTTGTATTCTTCTTTTCCATGAATGCCCCTGTGTGGATGCGTTAAATATTTGAGTGACCTTCCGTCTCCATCGGGATAGACGCTTTAGGTTCCGCGCTGGCGGATTGATCGTGTGATGGCTGGTTATGGATCCCGACTTGATCAGCCGCAGGGCTCTGGTCGTGAAAGTGAAGCGCCAGTGCCATTGCAATGACGCATCCGGTTACCATAATGATCAGCTCCCTAAGTGGTGTTTCTTGTGATTCATGCCCCTGCATGTGCTCGCGTTCCTTCCATTTTGGCGGTGAATTGACTCCAGTTGATCTGCCCGTTATTGAGCTGGTGGATGAGGGCGCAGGCTCGTGAGCCTTCTTCCCATGCCTCGGTGGTGCAGAGTGATTCCAGGCGGCCGTTGTCGATCGTCCGGTAACCCTGATCAATCGCGTCCTCAATAACCTCTTCGATGTTGTCCATTGTGAAATGGCCAAAGAACCCGCGCTCGTCAAAGGTTTGATGACGGAAACGGGTGGGGTCGGTCATGTCCTGAAGGATGACCGTCCACTGGGTGCCAGCGTCATTCGCCAGTGTCAGTCCAAAACCGTATTCTCCGAAGGCGCTGAGAAGATCCTGAAATGCTCGAGCATCGCGATTGATGGAATCGATAATGTCCTGACATGCCGCCGTAATGGAGGGGCTGTGAGACATTCCCTGGAATGCTTCGAGACGATCAATAAACGGGTTGTTTTCAATGCTGCACATGATGTATCACCTGATTTGCCCTAACCTATAAATAATTATATCACATTCCGTACATCATGGGAGGTGTTTTGCGAAAGAAAGGTAGGGTTTTTGTAAATAAATCAATGGTTGAAGGGTGACTTCGATAGGTTGTGACGCCCGGATTTACAGGCGATTAAGAGAAGGGATTCCGGGGATATGAACCATCAGAATCACGGCGCCAGCCGCGGCTTAGCCACCGGCTTTCAGTGCACACGTAAAGGGCGCTCGCGCCCAGGGGAGGTGATGGGAGGGGTTAAAACCCCGCCCCAATTTCAATTGGAGGAAGCACGCCTTTGCGTTCCGGGTGCTTGCTCCAGACCGTTACCATGTTTCCCATCTGGAATTCCCGGACCCGCTTTGCCTCGTCTATAACGGCGGCGTCCAGACTCTCTGGTGCGACCGGGTAGCGTTTCTGCGTGTAGCCGTTGTCACAGACCTCTTCGACCATGAAAGCGTCGTGGTCGTAGTGAACGGACAAATACGAACGGGCGATCTTTTCCGGGGAATAGCCCGCTGCCGTGTAGGGTCGAGCCCACAGGGCGACCCTTTTGGGAAAGTTATTGCGGATGGTTTCGAAATCTACCTGTTGCATGGCTTCGCTCCGGCCTGTGTCTGGAAATGTCAGGGTGAGGCCGCTTACGCGGCCTGCTCCTTCTCTGCCTCGATGAGATCGAAAAGGGTGTTCACGCCTTCCTCAGTCAGCCAGAGCAGGTCGATATCCTCCTCGTCGTAGAACGCCACGCCCTTTTTTTGGAGCGATCCGATTAAACCTGCCACCTGGTGCTTGTTCCAGTTAAAGTGGTCGGCCAGTTCTTCAACTCCTGCATTTGAGAAATTATCGGAAAGCTGGCTTTCCCGATCGTCGTAGTTCAGCGTCAGAGACATGGCGCGAACTTCGTTGTCTGTGAGAGTGATATTGCTCATGGGGTTTCTCCTGCCTGCGTTTGTTTGCCTAACCTGAAAACCATTGTATCAGCATAGGTACACCATGCAAGGTGTATATTATCCCGGCGCAGCCGGTTGCTAGCCAACCCGGCATCAGTGCACACAAGAAGGGCCGCAGGCCCATAGGCTGGCCAGCGTCCAGGCGAGCGTTGGGATAGTGAAATGGATGGGTTATGCTGATGGTGGGTTCTGGCTCTCTGCGAGTTGGTCGCCTGCACGGCTGGTAACGGCTTGTGTAAAAAACGTTCCTCGGTATGGACTTCTTTGGTCCTGGCCACCGACCCCAAGCGCTAAAGAAAAGACGCCTTCTGTGCGCGATAGCACTTCCAACTTTAGAAAACAGGTGACCTATGCCCGTAACACTCGATCAACAGGCTAAGAAAGGTCTGGTGAAACACCTCCAATCGCGTATTAACCGACACATTGAGTCCGAGCATCCTGATCGGGTTACGATTGCCCAAGTAGGTGAGTGGCTGGCCGAAGGCCTGGGATTCGATGACCAGAATGATTTAGCGCTTCAGTTGAAACCGCTCTCACATGGATTAGAAGACAAAAATCCTGAGCAGAGACTTTACGATTTTGCGAACTTTGCTGCCCGCGGGCTTATCAGCGAGATCGAAGATTCAGCTCTGGAAAAGCAGGAGGGGTGGACGGTACTTCTGCTCAAGTATGCCCATTTGTGCGTGTCTTTGTATTGGGTGGACAATCCGATCGGCAAGCACATGGCCAGTCAGCCACCCGAAGGGAGCGTAAAGTTGGCTCAGACGTTCTTCGCGGGTTACCTGGCAGGTCCATTCAATGCTCAGTCGAATGATCCCGTGGAACAGCAATACTGGCCAGTCTGGAACCCTAATGAGAGGCGTGAATTGTTATTCATGCTTTCGGACTACAGCGAGACCGTGCTAAGTCACAAGCACTGTCCTTCCTTGGTAACGTGCGTGGCAGACCATTCACAGGCAATTGCCATTGCCTACGGGCGCCTTCTTAATAGAATGCGTACCGCTCAAGTCGAAAGCCCATTTTCTTCTGCTATCGTACTCCGCCAGGTGGCAGAGGAGATCGACACGGTAGGGCAGAAGATGGCTCTGTCAGTATCGCCCCGGCGTGATCTGCTGATGGCGATGCTGGTTGCAATGAAAGTGGTCAAGCACGACCTTGACGGTTTCTTTGCAACTGGACGGTCTGAGCAAGCGGATCTTAAAAAATGCCGTGGGTAAGCTGAAAAGGCTCTGGGGGTGAGAAAGGGTGACCGGCTGGCGGATTTCAGGTTGGCAGACAGGTGCCAGCCGGTCATGACTCGTTATCGGTGCTCTTCCTGGGTAGAATCTCTGAGGCTGCGCCCACACTTCGGGCAGTGCTGAAAGCCATTTTCAGTCGGGCCGTCTTCCGTAAAGCTGAAACTTGCGCCACAGTCTGAAACCCAATCATTGCCTTCGAATTCCATTGGCTCCCGGCGCCAGGTGCACTGCTCGCCGGCCTGTGACTTTTGGCGGTGAATGTAGAGCGTATGCCCGACATAGCTGAAAGGCTCAAAGGCGGTTCCGTCTGGCTTGCAGGTAAAAACCTGTCCGGCCGAATTTCTGCGGATCTCAGCAATCGGCATAGCGATCAGTCCACCCAGGTCCGATGTTGCTGGATGATCTGACCCATCAGTAGCGTCACGCTTTGACTGCCATTCGCACGCATCCTCCCAGGTCATCCAGTCATTGTTGAACGGATGACTGACTCCAGGGTGCTGCTTCCAGTAATAACCTTGCTTGCGCTCGCTCCACTGCGCGTCATCCGGTACCGGGTTGTGCGCTTCAAATGCCTCGCGCTTACTGATCGGGCTCACTGTTGTCGGCATCATCAAAGTCTCATTTTTCTGGCTTATTAGGGTGACCGGACGGGCAAGTAGGTAGGTAGGCTGCAGGCACCCGCCCGGTCATGATCGTTCGGCGTTGATTAGTTCCGTGGTTCCGGGATCTCGTCAACGCTGATTAATTCTTTCCACCACTCATCAGAATCGAGCCCCGCATAAGAGTCGTCTCGCGCTTGCTCTTCAGCGGCCTCCTCGTCTACAGCCTGGACGTCAACGGTGTATCGGCTGTAACCATTAGTCAGATACTCAACCTCAAACCATTTCAACTCTTGTTCGTTGCTCTGTGCATCACTCATGAAATGAGTCTCCTGGGCTGGCCGTCTGCGTTTAGGCAGCGGCCGCCATTGAGCGGTGAGCGTGTTCTACGATGGCCGAGAACTCCTTGATGGTGCCAGTGGCATCGGGGTAAGGGTTGTCGTAGGTGTACTTCTTGGCGAAATCGAAACCGTAGGCCTTGGCCAGATCGACGTTGTTGAACTTGATGGCGTAGTAAGCCTTCATCGCATCGCGGTAAAGGGTCTTGTCGCCACCAAAAACATTTGTGTTCGCTTTGATGGTCTTGAACAGTTCCGCCAGCCGTTTCATGTTCATCATGCTTCTCCTGCCTGTTGCCAATCAGTCTTCGGACTCAATGACCTGAAGATCGTAAGGCACGCCATCCAGACCGTAATCGAAGGTGTACCCGTTCGCTTCCATCTCTTCCAGCATCTCCCGGCAAAGCTGGTATCCATCAACTCCGGGCTGTTCATGCTGGGCCGCGTACTTGTCGAGGATCGCCCGGATGTTGTCCGGAAGCGTCTCTTGAGCCTGGAACAGGTCAGTGGTGCTGTCGATATCGTAAGTGTTCATTCCGGATTCTGCCTTTGCCTGCGAATGTTTGCCTAACCTGAAAACCATTCTATCATACTTGGTACACCATGCAAGGTGTATTGGGGATAATTTGAATATTAAAACTCACCCATCAGCGGCGCAGCCGGTGCGTAGCAACCGCGCTGTCAGTGCACAAGAAAGGGCCGCAGGCCCCAGGGGTCGAACCCTGTCAGCCGGTAATGATTGCCGCCTTCGCGGCACGGTTGCGACGATATAGGCCGATTGCGCCAGCGCCGAAATTGCCAGCGGTGACGATCATGCCCGGCACGGAGCCAAGCAGCAGGGCAAAGCCGAAGAATACGGTTTCGCCGGTCATAAAACCGATTCGCAAGGTGTTACCGTTGCCGGTGAACTGGGTCATAGTAATGATCACGCAACCGACAGCGGCCAGCACGTCCGCCAGCCCTGAACCGAAATAGGCGGTAACTGACACCCCCATGAGAGAGAACAGGACGCCCGTAGTAGCACGCGTGGCGTTGCTGGTGTGTTGGATTGCGTGAGCCACGAAAAGGCTGACACCGGCCACCACATGAACGGCAAAGCCTGAGACAGAGCCAAGCAGGCCGTAATGGATCGCCCAGAGTGAGACAGCGGTGCCAAGCACGGCCAGCAGTCCCTTGTTAGATTGTCTGGTGAGAGCGATCACGGTCATGGTGAGGGCGACGATGCCAACGCCATTGGCAAGATTAAGTTCGAACATGCTTGGCGCCTCCCATGAGCTTGCGGTAATCGAAGGCGGTTGCTTTCTGGGCGTCCCGATAATTCAGCCCTGACTTTTTCGCCAGCTTCCAGCTGATCCGAAGGAAATTCCCAGCTTCCATTCCGTGGAGTTGTACGGATTGGTCGGGAGCGAATATGTCGTGAAGCGTGACAACCTCGCGATCCATCTCTACAACGATCTGAATGGCGCTCTCGTCAACGAACTGAACTCTGCGCATTAGTTCGCTAACAGCAAGAGAAGCCTGAAAGCGGCCAACGATGCCGATAGTGTTGCTGGTGGTGCTGTCTTTGTGAACGGTATTCATGGGTGATCTCCTGCCTGCTGATGTTTGCCTAACCTGAGATCCATTTTAACAGGCATGGAACACCATGCAAGGTGTATTCGGTGCCGGCGCAGCCGGTTGCTAGACAACCCGGCATCAGTGCACACAAGAAGGGCCGAAGGCCCAGGCTGGCGGAACGCCAGGCACAAAAAAGCCCGCTCGCGGCGGGCTCTTCTTTTCCATTCGAGTGATGTGGCGCTATGCGTGAAGGTCTTGGTAGCCTTCAGGCCGATCGATCATCTCTTCACCAATCATCCAGTCGAACAGCTCTCGTTCGAGGGCGATCAGGTCGTCTTCGTTGTCAGCGGTCCATTCACAATTGCCGATCATCAGCCAATATTGCTGGTCTAGTGCGATGAGTCCCTGCGGGCCAAGATCCTCGTCGTCACCGATGTAGCCTACGACGCGCTCGGTACCCTGATTGTCTGCGAAGCATTCAGCGGCAGCATTGCCCTGGGAGACCAGATCCGCCAGCAAGAATGTTCGCTTCTGGGCTTGGAAGATCCGGAATCGTTTTTCAGTTGGTGTTTCCATCGTCTTGTTCCTGTTTAGAAATGTCCGGCCACATCGATCGGGCCGCTCATTGCTGCAATGAATTTCTCGTCAGCGCTTTCGTAGCTCTTGGTGTAAAGCGCCTGTGCTGTCTCATAATCGGGCGACTGCTCACCGATGTTGCTGACGGTGAACTGGCCGCAACGGCCGTGCACGATAGCCGAGTAGTGTCCTTCCTCGCGTCGAGTGAATGTCACTTTCGGCAGCGTGCCGAGGGCTTCTTCGCCGACTGCGAAGGTAATTTCGATGGGTTGGCTTAGATCCATGATGTTGGTCTCCGGGATTTGAGCTGGAAGCTAGTTCAGAAAACTGATCCGTGGATGTTGCGCAAGCGATTCAAGCGCCCACGAGGGCTGTGTTTACTGCGGACCCGGCGGGTTGATACCCATCCGCGATACATTCGCTTCAGGTATGGGCCGTCGTCCAGGAACCAGCTGACGAATACATTGGACTCTACGTGGTCCTTGTAGGGTGTGATCGTGCCGCCATGGGCGTTGCGCTTTCCGTGCAGTGGCGCGTTGTGCCAGCGTTGCGGCAAGATGCGGAAACCCAGTTTCATCGGGAACCGCTCACCCAGCAGATTGTGGGCCAGCGAGAGTGATCGATTACGTCGTGTCAGTTTCATAAATTCAGCTCCGGTTGAGGGTTGCCGGGACTCAGCAGAGTCCCGGTTCTCGATGCCTGATTAGAGTTCGATGTTCAGGCGTTTCAGAGCTTCTTTTTTCATCTCGCCCCAGGTTGCGCTAATTCCGCCGAGCTCACCGCGGTCTTCAGTCAGTGAGCCGTAGCCGTTGGCGTGAAAGCGAATTCTGCGGTTTCCAACCTTTAGATCGACGCGTGAGGTGCGACTGCTCAGGGCGCAGTGGATATCGTTGCCAGAGCGGAAGGTTTTGACCTCGACCTGGAGGCCGTTCTTCTCCAGCTTCTTGGCCAAAGTGGTGACGCTTTTTTCGAGTGATCCGATAGAAATCATTACTGTTCTCCTGCCTGCAGTTGTTTGCCTAACCTGAAAACCATTTTAGCAGAATACGTACACCATGCAAGGTGTATCAAGGAATTAATATCACGGCGCAAGCCGTGGCTACGCCACCGGCAATCAGTGCACACTCGAAGGGCGCCCAGCGCCCAGGCTGGCCATCGGCCAGACACAAAAAAGCCCGCACGGGGCGGGCAAACGGTCCTCAAGGTAATTCTGGGATCAGTCGAAATGGCACTGCATGGTGATGTGGTTCACGCCACCGAAAACGATGTTGAAAGCGCTGTCGCTGGACCCGCTTAGATCCTGCTCTGGGTCGTAGTAACCGGTCTGAAATCGCCCGATCAGATCGTTAATAGTGCGCTGGTTCACTTCTTCGCCCTCTACGGCGCGGGGCCATGTGACCCAAAGGGTGCTGTACCCGTCTTTGCGAACGGAAAACTTCACGCTGGGGTGCGCCTTCTTCAACAGCTTGCGAATGTTCTTCGCGGCGAGCTTGGTCTTGTCCGTGCCGCCTTCCCGGCTGCTCTGTTCAAGATCGGCGTAATAATCACAGGAGCGCAAGGCCTGAACCTTGGCCACGAAAGCCCGCTCTTGAGCGGCTTTGGCTTCCTCAGCCTCGACGCGCTTTTGCTCCGCATAAGCCAGCGCTTCGTCAATGTCCGCCTGAGTGCGATCAGGCTCGTCCAGGAAGTTCCACTGGATGCCGGTGCAAATGCACTCGGGCACCTGCTGGCTGGTTGCACCGTGATCCCACACCACATCAATGTGTGCCTCGGGTCCGGTAACCATGTTCAGAACGCCGCCAGCGGCGCGGTGAAAGTTGCCTTGGTCTGGGGTGCCGTGAACGGCTGAAATTGTGCCGTACTTGCCGCCGTAAAGGCCGCAATAGATGCGACGACCGACGCGCAGATTGGTAGATTCGTTGTTGATTGCCTGGGCTGCGTTGCTCATGTTGGTATTCTCCTGCCTGCGAATGTTTGCCTAACCTGAAAACCATTCTACCAGAATATATACACCGTGCAAGGTGTACGAAGTATTTTATTTTTCGGCGCAGCCGTGGCTTAGCCACCGGCTATCAGTGCACAACAAAGGGCGCGAAGCGCCCCGGCTGGCGGAACGCCAGGCACAAAAAAGCCCGCTCGCGGCGGGCTGTTCTCGGTGGGTAGGTGTTACTGGAATTCGACGGTGACGCGCTTGCGGGGATTGTTCGACCGCCAGAGCTCAATCGCTGCTTCGGCTGACGCTTCGCATACCTGATCAAGTGAGGTGATGCCCGCCAGCCAGTGGCCGGTGATGGTTTCGAATACGTAGAGCGTTTTCATTCCTTGTCATCCTCTTCCGCTTCGTCGTTTTCGCGGCTTTCCTTTTGACTGAGAACCCAGTCCCAATAGCTGGCTCGGGTGTCGTTGTCGGCGACTTCGGCTTGCCAGTCTGAAACCGGGTACTCGGCGTGCTCATCCCAGATGGAGCCGCCTGCCTCATCTATCAGGTCCTGGACTGCTGTCGTTCTTGCATTGCTCATAATTGCCTCAGCGCTTTAAGTGTTATCCCAGTTTGCCGCATCAGTGGATGCTTATCACCGACACATCTGCAGGTGATTCACTATTCAATGCAGCTTTAAATCTATGAGTCGAAGACCTGTTGGCAGACCCTTTCGACAAGATCCAGATCGAACCAGCCACCGGTGCGAACCCGCTGCTCCATGTCGATCCAGAAGCGGCCAGATCCGGTGATCAGTTTCAGATAATCGGTGACGCTCTCCGGCCCCATGCCTCCCGAATAGCCAACGAGGGTTTTCTCACCTGGCAGTGGCGGGACGCTCTCCGGAAACCGGCCTCTGCCTCCGGAACAATCAAACAGCTCGAAACAGGGCAGGGTAGTATTAAATGCCTGGCCTCTGGTCTGAACGATTACGTCGATATCGGCCTTGGCAGCGAATTGCATCAGAGTTTTGGTCCGCGCCTTGAGACCGTTCACCTGGATCCGTTGAAATTTCTCGACCGGTGTCACGCTAGACGGGATGGTTCCGCAGCTGCTGATGATCGTCGCGAAGTCGCCGCACAAGTGCGCAGACTTGCGCCCGGTTATATCCGCAATCTCTGCGATTGCCTGGTTACTAGGAAACCGGGCATCTTGTGTGTAATCGGACATGAGGATTCCCCACTCGATCGGGTACCGGGCGGCCAGTTTGTCCGCTCGGGTTAAATCGGTGCGATCATCCATGCCGGTGAAGGTGATGAATTCTGGTTTCGGTGTGCTCATCAGATGTCCATCCCATGGAACCGAACCAGTTCCGCAATTTGTTTGGCGGTGACGCCTGGGGCGCAACTCTTACCTTCTTCGTCCACGCCAACGATCAGGGCAGGGCCTGCCACCGGATCGGGATGCAACGGGAAGGTGAAGAAATGGCAGTTGTCCTGAAAAAGGGCGTCACCATTGCTGAGGATTGAGTCATCGAAGGCGTAATCGCCAAGGGTGCTCTCGCCCTCAATGAAATAGCCGTCCTCATCGAATCCGGAACCGGGAAACGCGTTGATCACCGGGGTACCTGACATCCGGTAGCCGCCAGTCAGCTCTTCAAAGCGCTCAAAACCTCCGGCGTATTCAACCGATCGGACAGTGCGGGTTACCGGGTCAACCAGAACCGCAGTTGGCTGGTCGCCCTGGGGAACCAGATCGCAGGCCTTAACCTCGATCATGACAATGCAATCGTGCCGGTCGATGATTGCGATCTCGTGATCCAGCTGCATGCCCAGACGAATGCTGGCAACGTCCCGACTTCCGATGCGGGCGCCATCGCGCTCAATGTCCGCCAGCACGTTCTCAACCTGCAGGTCACATCCGCCCATTCCGAAGAATGAGTGGATGGTATCGCCCGCTGCTTTGACGGCCGCCTTGACGGCCTCGGCGTCGACGGCCTGGAGGGAATCCCACAGGGTGCGTGTATCAGTCATGCCGCGAGCTCCTGGTCTGCATCGTAAGTGAGTGTCAGGGCCAGCGGATGGCACAGGGCTGTGCTAGCTGCGTAGTCCCGCACATCGTTGTGGTCGATCAGTGGCTTCTCACCAAACAGAACGCCATCCCAGCCAACCGCGGCATCGGTCATGTAAAAGCCTTTTTCATCTTCTTCGACCGTCAGGGTCTGGCCGTCTTTGGTCTCGTACTTGAGGAAAAGGGTTTTGTTGCCCATTGTCTTTCTCCTGCCTGCGTTTAATGTCCTAACCTATGAATAATTTTAGCAGAATTAGTACACCATGCAAGGTGTATATAAGCGATTAAATCACGGCGCAAGCCGTGGCTACGCCACCGGCCTTCAGTGCACACGAAAAGGCGCCTTGCGCCTGGGGCTGGCGGAACGCCAGACACAAAAAAGCCCGCACATGGCGGGCAAGGGCAGGGAATGTAAGGTGGCCGGGTGGAATAGGTTCGCAGGTAGGTAGGCACCACCCGGCCGAAAACTAATCTTTGAGCGGTCTGGCGATCAGCCGTTCCTCGATCTCAGAACGCAGTTGCGTGGACGTGGTGTAAAAAGCGTCGATGCCGTCCTCTTCGTCACCGATGCCGCCCAGCTCCTGAATAGCGCGGGTGTCCGGGTCTTCGTCCGTGGCTTTAGACTCAATAATCCAGATGCAATCTTCATCGTCGCCGTGCTGGCGGCCAGACACCACATACAGATCGTCCAGATTCGGCCCGATGACCTCGGAGATTAACTCGGCCTGATCGCCCTGAAACTGCTTCACGATGCTTTCAAGGTTCAGGTTTGCCAGCGGTCGCCCTTTATTCGTTTGGTGCTCTGCGACTGCTAAGAGCGCCTGTCCAAAGCGGGTAAGCAGTGCTTCAACGGTGGCGGTGTCGTTCTTCTCGCTCATAGTTCAATCGTCCAGTGTTTGTTAGCGTCGTGTGGCTACTTTCTCAAGGCGAACGGTACGCTGTTGTACCGACGCGCCCGCCTTGATGATGCTGCGATCGAGGTGACAGAAGCGCCGGTACTCGTCCCGCGCAACCTTGATAAAAGGTCCTGTGGCACCTAACCCGTGGAAAATGGCATTCACGGGGAGGTGACGGAACTCCATATAGGTCTTCACCGATCGAATCTCCTGGGCGGCATGGCCGCCCGTTTTTCTGATTAAAATAGGCCCATCTGATGCTCTGCTGTGAGCACAGTCGCCATGTAGGCGGATTCGACCTGAGACCGAACTGAAACGTAGCCAACAACGGTTACGTCGTCCTCGGCATCCTCAGAGGGGATCACGCCGCCGGTAGTTTCAACGAAGTCGCGCCATGCAGTTCTGACGTTCGGGTAATCCTCGTAGCTGCCCTCGCCGTTGCTGACGAACTCTACGAAGTGAGCCTCAACCTCTGACGCGGATGCACTTTCACCGAAGTCGCGGGCGACCAGTGTTGCCAGAACCTCAGTCTTGATCAAAGAGATGGAATCTACGATATCCATGATGTTTCTCCTGCCTGCGTATGTTTGCCTAACCTGTAAATAATTTTAGCAGATTAAATACACTCTGCAAGGTGTATCGGGCAATAAATATCACGGCGCAAGCCGTGGCTACGCCACTGGCCATCAGTGCACATGGGAAGGGCCGCAGGCCCAGGGTCTGGCCAACGGCCAGGCACAAAAAAGCCCGCACTTGGCGGGCTAATCGTGAGTTGAGAGAGTGGGGTCAGACCGGATGAAGAATCTCCCTGTTCAGGTTGCGTGCGCCTTCCAGCGAGATCGTATGAGTCGGTTCCTCCTGATTGACGTCGGCGAACACCAAAAGCTGAAGTGCTCCCTTGTAACGAATGAGCGTGAACAGCTCTCCCAAGTCATCCACCGATGCATTATCGGTGTAGCCTGTGACTCGAACCGCCAAACCGTGGGGCAAGGCGGTAAAAGTGCCTTCCGCCGTCTCAAAACCGCTCTCCTGATCCTCGATAGTGAAGGGGTAAGAATGGACATCGTTGGTTGTTGGCGCGTTCGGCATGCGATCGGCCACCTCTGGTCTCGCTTCACCGCCCCGCCAGTACGCGTCGAAAGCCACGGCCACACTGTCAGTCTCGACAACCCAAAGAGCGTCAATCTTCTGATTCAGGTACGCCTCACACATAAGCTCTGCCTGATCATCGCTGGCAGCGCAGCATCGGAACGCCTCTGGTGTACCGGAACCCCGTTCAGTGATGAGTTTGTAGATGACAACCATAGGCTTGATCGCTTCCTGCTCTTCAGGTTCGTTGACCCACTCAGAGCCTTCGTCCAGTTCGCCCAGAGTTGGCGGGCATTCCTGTCCCTGCTCTTTCGGGCCAAAGATCGAACCCATCTCATCCATGTCGTAATTGGTCGTGCCGTGTCTGACGCCGTAATGGTCGGCCACCAGGTCCGCCAGCTTTGCTTGAGCCTGCTGGATGACGGCGATCAGATCTTCGGCGCCCTCGACTCGATTTTCCGCCACTGAAATCAACTGACCGGTGTAGAGAGTATGCATGCCTGTTTCCTCGAACTGATTCAAAAACGCCGCCCCAGCGTCCGGGGCATTGAAGGGGGAAAGCCTGCCCGGTTCAGGGCAGGGTAATGAGTCGTTTATGACGCCGCCGGGTGATCAGCTCCCGGATCGTGTAAATGATCGCGGGCGTTGCGGCCACAAGGGCGGTCACGGCCAGCAGGTGGCCTACTGCGTGCTGCGTTGGTTCAATCTCAATGATCAAACCGAGGATTGCCAGAGCGGCCATGGCCACCAATATCACCCAGGGGATCTGTTTCTCGTTTGTCCGAAGCATGGTGCCTCCTGATCGGTTCAGTGAGCGCTGGTTAGACCAGCGCATCAACGTATGAGTAAGCGACAATCTTGTAGCAGTCGACCATCGGGAAAGTGCCCTTCTCGAAAATTTCGTCTGCCTGGTCGATGAACGTGTCGGCGTCGTCGCCGTCGAGGAAGAACCCGCCGAGCGGGTCGGCTACGTCCGCGATGCTTACAGTATTGAAGCGACGATCAACCTGTACATCGACGTTCGACCGCTCGACATAGTTGATCTGCTGGCGGTGGATTTCGAGTTCGCGCTGCTGCTCCTGCATGGTGTTCGCCATCATCTGAAGCGCGGTGATGCTGGATACGAATTGGGAAGTTGCCATCGGTATTCTCCTGCCTGCGTTTGTTTGCCTAACCTGTAACCATTGTAGCAAATTACGTACACCGTGCAAGGTGTATCTGGTAGTTTTATTCCCGGCGCAGCCGGTGGCTACGCCACGAGGCAATCAGTGCACAGGAAAGGGCGCCCAGCGCCCAGGCTGGCCAACGGCCAGGCACAAAAAAGCCCGCGCTTGGCGGGCCGTTGGTGGGTAGGTGGGATCAGATCGAGCGCTGACAGAAGATGAAATCAAATCCGCCGAATGCCTCGTTGAAGGCTGAGCTATTTGAACTGTGGTAGTCCTCCATGGCGTTAAAAGATCCGGTCTTGAACATGGAGACCGCCTCAGTCACGGTTTTCTGGTTGATCTCGTCTGTTTCAGCCTCGCGGCTCCAGTTGATACCCAGTGCATCGAATGAGCGCTTACGGACAGAGAATTTGACCCCTGGGAAAGTACGCTTGAGATGTTTGCGGATGTTCCGGGCGGTCATGTTGTCCCGATCGCGGCTATATTTGCCGTCAGCCGATGTTTGCTCAAAGTGGGAGAACCGCTCATCTTCACGGTAAGCCTGGACCTCACGATCAAACGCGTCGTTTTCTGCTTTGCGCTGGGCTTCGGCCTTCTCGGCAGTGTCCTTGGCAAACGCCACCGCTTGCTCGACCTCCGCAGGGGTGCGGTCCTGCTCATCGACAAAGTGCCACTGTACGCCAGTGGCGATGCACTCGGGTACGCGTTTGCTGGTAGCGCCATCATCCCAGACGACATCAATGTGCGCCTCGGGGCCGCTGACAACCATAAAGGCACCGCCCATCATTGAACGGCTGTTGCCCTGGTTCGGGGTGCCGTCGACAGCCACGATGGTTCCGTTACGGCCGCCATAAAGCCGGCAATGAATGCGACGGCCAACGCGGATATCAGATGTGGGGGTGGTGATGTCTTGAGCTGCGCCCATGGTGTTTCTCCTGCCTGCGTTTGTTTGCCTAACCTGGTACCCATTTTAACACTATCCGCACACCTTGCAAGGTGTATCAGGCATTAATATCACGGCGGCAGCCGTGGCCTAGCCACCGGCCATCAGTGCACACGGGAAGGGCCGTAGGCCCAGGGGCTGGCCAACGGCCAGACACAAAAAAGCCCGCGCTTGGCGGGCCTCTGAGTGGGTAAGGAATGGCAATCAGCTGTTACCCGGTGTTGGCCGGACTATCCATCGCAAACAGCACCACGCTGATCGAACATTTCAACGATATCGCCGTGCCCGGCTTTCTTCAGGTGTTCGGCGTCTGCGGGCGTGATGAACTCAAAGTCGAATTCGTTATCCCACTCATAATCATCTGGGTGAGGGTGCTGGGACTTCTGATCAATGGCGTAATAGCCCACAAGGTCATCGCCTTCCCGGGCGAACGCAATCCCGCCAGCACTGTCAATGTGAATGATATTGATGTGAGCGGGCTTGCATGCCCCGATTTGAGTCACCTTAGTCGGAGTACATTCGGCGATTTCGACAATCTCATCCCGGTTGTGAGCCAGATAGCCCCGCACGATTTCATGAACGGTCAGATAATCGCTGAACGGCTCAAGCTGTTCCTTCGGGGTGTTCAGTATGGAGCTTGAAACCTCACTAACCCGCTCTTCGGTGAGCCTGAGAGCCCTCAGTACCGCCTTGAAGTCTACGTGGTCATGTGGCGCACTCACGGCCGCCATGCGATTGAGGAAGTCTTCAGCGAAGCCCATGGCCATTTTGGCGAGAACCTGACGCTCTGACTGGCCGTAAAAGACCTGTATCGGGTCGGGTTGGGATTCGTTGCCACTGACAATTTGGCTGCGAATGCCGTAAAAAATAGGGGAATTATTCATAATCGATCCTGCCTTAATTTGTTTGCCTAACCTGGTGACTATTTTAGCAAACAAGATGCACCGCGCAAGGTGTATCGTGATTTTCAGCCTCTCGGCGCAGCCGTGGCCTAGCCACCGGCCGTCAGTGCACATGAAAGGGCGCTTGCGCCCCTGGCTGGCGGAACGCCAGGCACAAAAAAGCCCGCACTTGGCGGGCTGGGTCAGTATAGGGGCCGGGGTGGAAGGTAGGTAGGCATGGCAGGCCCACCCCGGCATAACTCGTTAACAGTCGCCCTTGATCACGGCAATCAGATGCCTTACGTAGGGTTCGGCGAAATCAGAATGTTGAGTCACGAACTCTTCCTTGGTCAGTTTGTAATCTTCCTTCGTCCAGTCCACGTCGTGCCAGGCATCGCCCAGCAAGTGCTCTTCAAGCCTGTCATACAGCTCGTTACCGGGGGCAATGTCCGCCGGAGCCTGAGCCAGTGCGCCACAGAAAGTATCATTCAGATATTGGAAAGTTTCGGCCACATAGTTCAGCTCGGTATGTTCAACGTAATAGCCGAACTGTTGTACCGAATCCACGATTTCACCCCAGCCCCAGCCCCAGTCAAGATTCAATGCGCCGTGGAGATTTGCGCACCAGGCGGCGTACAGCGTGCCATCAAAGGAAAGCTCTTCTTTAAGGCCATCAACCCGGAAGCTGAAGGTGGCATCACCATTCAAGTCGCGTGGGCTGTAGTCATCGTGCAAAATTTTCATGTGCGCGTTAAAGCTGGCTTCAATAGCGTCCCGGGTCGAGCTTCCAATGCTGGATTGAGCTTGTTCTGCTGTATGGATGATTACGTTATCGCCCATGTTAAGTGCCTCGCAAAGAGCGTCGATACCTTCGTCACACAACGATGTCATGTTTTCATTCGGTACCGCAATCTCCTGGATGTCGTCCGGACGGTTCATCGGATCGCCGTAGCCTTCGCGCTGGTAGGTGCGCAGCGCGGCGATAATAGTAGCGGTGGCCGCATCGAGGTCTACCTTGTCCTTGAATTTCATAAATCTCTCCTACAGGGCCACTGCCTGGCCGTTGTCCCAAACTTTAACCTTGTTGCCAACCATCTGGCCCCGGCATTCATGCGCGGCTCTGATTTGCTCTTCGGTCAGCTCTGCCGGGTCTACCGGGTAAGTCCGCTGGGTGTAGCTGTCCGCGCAGACTTCCTCCATGCGGTACACATCGTATTCGCTGTGCGCTTGAAGGTACTTCGCTACAACCTTCTCGGGCCTGTAATCGCTGTCGGTGTGGCGCAGGGTGAAAAAGAAGCCCTCTTGAGTATCCTCAAAACGCTTGAAAAAGGACATCTCGCGCTCATTTTTGAGCGTGGTCTTTTCGACAATACGCGTAGCGCCGTCGAAGTCCTTCCAGCTCTCCCAGCCTTTGGGAGTGGCTTTGCCGTGCCAGATCCGGACCTTGGCTGTCTCGCCCAGGTCTTCAGTAATCGATACGGTGAACGATCCGCCCATGCCGGACGGGATGTCGAATACGGTAATGGAATCTTGTTGCGCCATGGTGGCTGCTCCTGCCTGCGTTTGTTTGCCTAACCTGAGAACAATTATACAGCAACAGGTACACCGTGCAAGGTGTATTAAACAGATATTTAACGGCGGAAGCCGTGGCTTAGCCACCGGCCATCAGTGCACAGTAAAGGGCGCTTGCGCCCCTGGGCTGGCGGAACGCCAGGCACAAAAAAGCCCGCTCGTGCGGGCTCGTGAGGCGAGGTGAAAGGGTCAGCCTGGGAATGAAAAGCTGAACTTGTGAAGTTCATCAGCAGGCGTTTCCATCCAAGAGTCAGGGATGGTCATCGTCTCAATTTCCCGAAAGCAGTTGAGGTTTCGCTTCAGGCCAAGGTTCTCCACCAGATCATCAGGGAGAGAGTGGAAATATTGCTTCAAATCCTCTGACCAGTCTTCGCAGAGTCCCATTGAGCCCTCTGTAACAAGTAGCTTCTTCAGATCCAGTGCCCTGAGCACATTTAGCAGCTCCGGCGTTAGCGTTAATCACATTGGTTGATCCTTTTTTTAGATTGAGGAGGATAAGCAGGTCAGCGGGCGGCAGCTGATCGATAGGCTCCATCCATGAAGGGGTGGCTTCCCCAGTGGGTCACGTAATCGGAGAACTGATTGCGAATCAGATACAACCCGATATCGCCGATGTTCGAAAGGGATATCGAACAGATCGGGCGCCCGTAGCGTCCGACATCCCAACAGCGGAAGCGGGCCTGCTGGTCTTTGGAGACGCGTTTCATGTGTTCGCTGATCGACTGGCCCCTCAGGGTGTTTTTGGCCGCATCAGCGTGCACCGACTCGGCGGTGTCGACAGCGCCAAGCCGGATCTTCACGCTGCGGTAGCGGTCATTGAAGTGATCTCTGTTGCGGGATTCCGCCAGCAGCGCCTGGTAGACGGCGGGCTCGATGTTGCTGACCCAGTAGGTGTCACCGTCGACGGCTCGATACACCGTTCCGGAACCTTCGATCTCAAAGGCGTGAGCCTCAGCAGAGAAAACAGCTGCGATCAGCCAGATAACGGCAAAAAGTGCCAGGCCATTGCTGATGACGGAAACCAGCCACGCGGGTCTCAGACTTCGAACTTCCAATTCATCGAACATAGGTGCTCCTGTGTCGGTATTATTAAAGTGGTGCCAGATTAGTACGGGATGTACTGTTTGCACTCGATCAGAGTGCCGTTTTCGTCAGTCTTCGCCGGCCACTGAGAAAGGCCGTCCAGAGGCAGCGCAAAATCGACATTGCTGCAGATTCCGCGGGCTTTGCCCACTTCGCTGAAGTTCTGGCAGCCCTCGCAGATAGCGCAGTCCTTCCGGTACCGATGGGGATCATTCTGAGAAAACGGGTTATCCGGAAGGTTTTTCAGGAAGGACTTTCGGGCCATGCCGTCGCGATGCATGCGATCCACATCAGCTGGTCCGATGAGGGCAAAAATGCGGCTATCGTTCTCCTGTTCGCGGTCCACTGCCAGGCAGTAGGCCTCGAATTCGTCCACGTAACCCAGATAGCCAATCCCGACAGCAGGGGTGACCATATCTCTATCCGGATGGTACTCAATGGCAAACGTCTGACGCTTGCCACTAACGAGTCCAAACAACTCTGGGCGGGATTCCAGTTGCTCTATGTTGAACATCACCATATTCGTCCAATCGTCACAGTTACCCGCCGTATCGTCATCGGCGATCACAATTCGACTGGGCTCGTCCGCCAGCGTCACAATAATCTCGAAATCATCGAGAACTTTGATGGCAACGTTTTCATGAAAGCTGTTTAGGGCAAAGCCTGTCAGCGTCTCTAGTGCCATTTCTGGGGTATCGGAAGCACTGGCCAGATACCGGCCGGCGACGGTCCTATCCAGGTCATGCATCTGAGCTGGCGGAACGATCGGGCGAACAAAAATCCAAAAATTGATGTTTTGCATGATTCAGCCCTCCTTGCTGGCGGTCTGAGTAGATCGAAGGTCGCCTCTGCCAACCAGCCGATCTATGATTTCCGACCACTGCCACCCGTCATGGCCATCGATGGACAGTCGCTGTACTGGAAGATCGAGCACTAAGCTAAGCCTATTCGCGAGATCCTCCACTTCGTCAACGTCATCCCCGAGTCCTGGATCGGCGGTCATGACCAGCTCTTCGTTGAGCACTAATCCAATATCAGAGCCCATGCTGGTGAGGTCGATCAACGCCAGGCGGTGAACCTGTGCGCCCGCTTTTGGCTTCTCAATGCAAGCCAGCTTTAACAGAGAAACGCCCAGCGTAAAATCTTCGTTCTCCCAGCTCACAAACTCGGTGGCCGCCAGCACTTCTTTGGCGGATTCCAGCGGCATCGTGATGGTGATCATTTGTCGGTCATTGTTTGATGCGGTCATATCTGTCTCCGGAACAGGGGAAAGCTCGCCCCGAGGGGCAGGCATGAAACGATGTTAGTAAGGAATGTCGTCTGAGAACGGGCCTGGATCGGTAGACGCGTTGTATTGATTTGCATCGTAAGTCAGCTGCTCAACGGCGGCGCGAAACTGGCGATCCTGCTCGATCAGCGCATAAGCTTCTTCAACGCCTGGAAATACTCGGCGAGCCTTATCGTTCGCCCACTGACCGGCATCGCTTTGATCCAGTCCGGCAAAGATTGCGCCTGATTTCTCTTCTGCCAAAAATTCGGCGAAGCTGTCTGCGTAATTCTCCGCCTCTTCGAGTTCTGCCTCTGGTACCGGAGTTAAAGTTGCCATGATTATTCCTGCCTGTTGTCTTATTGCCTAACCGAACTCCATTTTAACAGGAAGCGTACACCCTGCAAGGTGTATTAGAGGGTTATTTATCCGGCGCAGCCGGTGGCTACGCCACATGGCCATCAGTGCACATGAAAGGGCCGCAGGCCCAGGTGTTGGGGCAACCAATGGCCAGCAGGAGTGAACCTGAAGTCGTGATTACAGTCGGTGAGGAAAGTGTTCGCTGGCGGTCTACGCCAATTGGAAAAACGCTAGAACGGCGGAATAACTGATAGGAGCGGGAAGATTCTGGGTCAGACTGCGTAGTATATACTACCGGCATTCAGCCGGTCTGGCGCCGTAACGCACTTACCAGCATGGCGATTTCAGCGTCTTTATTCTTGTCATGGATGAAACGTCGATTTTCTCCGGATGTCCAAATATTCCCAGTCGGACACACAACTTTTCTGATTCGGCTTTCCTCTGCGTAAAGAAGGCCCCAGTTTTCCGGTAGCTCCGAGGGCTCGATAACACCTGGAGGGCAGAGATAAAACCGGTAGTCGCCTACGCCGAGGGCGGACTCAATCCGGAATATCTTGTCTCGATCGGCAAAGAAGTCAGATCTTGAGGTTTTGCATTCAACAAGAATGGAGTACTCCGCACGCCAGCCGATTGCGTCCGGTATTTCGCCGGATCCGGTGAAAGCTCTGAGCTCGCCCGCCGAGACACTGCATCCGCAGGTACCTTTCAGCCACCGGCAAGCTCGGTCAACCAATTCATCATGCAGAGATGGAGTGCGAGGTGCCTTGGCAGGCTTTTCCTCGAGCAAAGGCTTTTTTCGTTTGATGACGGCCATTATGATCGCCGTGGTGTTTCGTGAAGCTTGCCGGCTTCGTACCAATGGGAAATCCGTTCGCCGTCGAATATGTACTTGAGATGAGGGCCCTGCAGGGTCGATGTCACTGAAATTGGCTTAAACGCTGCAATGCATTCATAGCCGGGCGCTCGAACGCTGTTGTAGAGAAGACCGTTGGAGTCATCAGCGTGCAGTTTTTGGGCGAAAGCCTGTGTGTCCGGATAACTTGTCGCCGGATCTTCGCCATGCAGGTGTACGTACTCAGGGCCGCGGATATCGTGAAGCGGAAGAGTGACGTTGCCGGTATAGCATCGCATTGTTAGTTCGATCGGATCTTCATTCGCGTTTCTAAGATATCGCTCACGATGAAATACCGTCTCAGCGACAGCTGCTTCGAGCGAATTGGCCGCGTAGTAGGCGCCAAACTCTTCGGTTGCGAACCGACTTCCAAAGCCAATGTGTGTAAAAGCGGCCATCACTGGACTGCATCCCGGGCCAACAAGTCGGTGCTCCGGTTTTACCAGGGCGATATCGCCCGCTTCATCCAGCAGCCGATCGTTCGTCATCGCCTCGATTTCAAAGGCCAGCTCAAGCTCTTCGTTGGTATCGTAAATCGATTCATAGAGAGGTATGGGCGGAAAATGGCTCGGGATAACCCGATACGTTTTGAATTGCGGAAGGAATAGGGGAGGCATGCCGGTCATGCCCAACCCCGTTGCGCATCAAAGTACCGCCGGGTCAGCTGCAGGTGGCGAATGGATCCCTGAAGCATGAGCTCCATTGCTGACTTCCCCGCAAAGGGAAGATCGGAAGTTCCCAGGCGCATACGGCTAGCCGCCCTCTCTTTTGTCGGGTAAAGGACGCACACAGCTTTGTAGATTCCCAGAATGAAGCTGATCCGCTCCATGACATCCCGGTTCAAGCGGATCGGTTTGAGCTTTTTCCAGTTCTGGAGGGTGCTTCTGGAGACGTCGCCAAGCAGGATCCGTTGCTCATTCTCAGTGCATCCCCATTCACGGGTGATGTTGAAGAATCCTTTCAGAGCAACACGGCCTTTTTCTGCTTCACGATCGACGGCAGTGCTGTTAGAAATTGGCTGGGTGTGCATGGCTTTTCTCCGTTCCTCGTTGTTCGAAGAACAGTATAGCAATGAATGACCAAAATTGCACACAAATGCAAAGAGTGTGCAAAGTTGGTCATATAGTTATGCGGCATTTTCTAGCCGGGCCATAGGGATTGCGTGAGGCGCGTCTTCATCGTCCCGAATAACCAGATAGGTATCCTGAGGGTATTCGCGCAGTTCCGGCGGCAACCGGGTCAACCGGTCCCGGGCATGGATCCTCGCCTGTGAGTCCGGGTGCCCGAGGCTTGCCATCAGCTCGACTTCCATTTCGAAAGCATCCGCCTCAGAGTATTGAATGGTTGGCTGGCTATAATTATTCGCGAAAAGTGTGCGCATATTGATATCAGCCTGACCATTGATAAGCCAGTTACACCTGCGCTTCTCATCAACTCGTTGCAGGATGCTTTTGATAGCAGTCCAGCGACCGTGTTGCCTCTGAACCGGCACTACAATCGTTTTCCCGGCCGTAGACCGGTACTTGTAACCCCGCTCAAGCGCTCCGGTACAGGTCGCCAGTCTCTGGCGCTTGCCGACCATCCGCAGCATTTCGTTGGCTGCTATCCGGACGTGCTCTGCCTCTATGCCGAAATTAGCGGTCTTCTGCATGATCAACACTCCAGTACCCGGTATAAGGAATTCCGTCTTCTGGATCAGTGTCCAGCATTCGGATGTTGTCGCTCATCTCGCCCTCACGGAATCCTTCGTTGATCATCTCGTGAGCCCTGGCAAAACCAGACTCCTTCAGCGCCTCGATGTGCTCTTTAGGCGTGTAGTCATCGATGTTCCAGTTGAGCGTGATTGTCTGTGTTGCCTGAAAAACAGATTTCGTTCCCATGGTTTTAATACTCCTGCTGCATGTCCTAACTTGAACCAATTATACCAGAACACCGTGCAAGGTGTATCGTCATTACCTCGGCGCCAGCCGTGGCTTAGCCACCGGCCATCAGTGCACATGAAAGGGCGCTTGCGCCCCTGGCTGGCGGAACGCCAGACACAAAAAAGCCCGCAGGTAGCGGGCTGGTGTGAAGCTCGGAGTCAAACCCTCAGCAAAGGTCGTTCTCCGCGGCCAATTGAATCATTTCAGGGCCGGGCTCGACTTCCGGAAAGGATCGGATCTCGATTCGCTGACGTTTAGAGGGCCAGAACGATATTTTGAAGTGCGTCAAAAGCTCACGAAGGGCAGGGCATCGATCGCGTTCCGAGTCCCAATTATCCTCGCCAATGAGGTATTGGGGATAATCGGCCTCTTCAGGTGCCAGAAAATAATAATAATCTTCCGCTCCTGGCCAGTGGTGAGTCAGGCGCCGGAACCTTTTGATGAATCGCTCACTCTTTTTTAATTCCGGAGCGGCCAATTTAGTAATTTCCGTGGCCGTTGGTTCGTGAACCGTATGGCTAAACTGGCGAACTTCGATCCTCTCGCCAAGCTCTGGCTCGAAAGCAATGTCGAGGGTGGCGATCAACCCCGTTAACAACGGGTGGGTGATCTCAATAACGCTCCAGCGTTTGCCCTCAAAGAAACCGATCGGAACTTCGAAACCGTCTGGTCTAAAGAACAAGAACGTATCCGTTCCATCATCATGGCTATGGATGACTTCGTACAGATCTGTGCAAAACATCAGCCACGCTCCGCAACAGAAGCGATCTCATCAAGATCAACGTCGAAGCAGTTGTCTTCCATGTCCTGGACGGTGAACAGGCCGTTTTTGATGTCGACAACGGTGCCCGTGAAAGCACAACCGTAAGAGGAACTGCTCTTAGGATCTTCGAGCTCAACGGTGTCACCAACGTCCGGCCGATTTTCTTCCATCGCGACTTGTTGGGCATAGCTCGCAAGTGCTTCGGTCAGTCCCTGTTCCCGGATGAAACCCTCCAGATGGATAATTTGGGAGGATTCGTTCCAGCCCTGGTCGTTGACTGTGGCATTCCACTTGGCAATATCTTGTGACGGATCGCTCTGGGAACCCTCGCTGCTGGGGCGATCATTTGTCGCCTGGAACTGCTCCGGACACAGCAACGCTTCCGTCGCTTCGTTCAAAACTCTGGCTGCATGGTCGAAAACCAGAGGCGTTGCATCGCTCATTGATAAGTTATGGATGACGTTCGAGATAAGGTCGCACAGATCATCCACTTCAAAATCCATGACGTCAGGATCAGGCTCTTCTTCGCCCGAAAAGCGGGCCTTCCTTTCAGAATTGATAACCTTGAGAAGATCCTGAAATAGATCTAACGCCTCTGGAAACTGAGCTGAAAACATCTGAACGATCTGGGCTTTGTTTCGCTTGATCCGCTCCACTGGAAGCTCAAGGATGTTGATGGCGTTTACCAAGCCATCAATCACCATATCCCCAACAGCCTCTTTTGCTTTCGCTTCGGAAATATCTGTCTCCGTGTAGTCAGATTCCGAGCTAATCGCTTCGTTGAGGTCGGCTATACCGCGCTGTATAAACTCCTGGATGTCATAAAGCTGGCCCAAATCCAGCTGAGTCGGGATTAAGATTGTGTTGCGTTCGGTCATACTGTTCCCCTGTTGATTGTTCCTAACCTGAGAACCATTATACCAAACTAATACACCGTGTAAGGTGTATATGAGCGAGGGCTTTCCGGCGCCAGCCGGTGGCTACGCCACATGGCCATAAGTGCACATGAAAGGGCCGCAGGCCCCTCGGGCTGGCCAACGGCCAGGCACAAAAAAGCCCGCTCGAGGCGGGCAAGTTTTCGCGGGCGGCGTCTATATTCTGTCAAAATCCTGAGAGCGCTTAGATAGGTTGGCCATTCAATTCACCTCGATAGGATGGAGTTATTATTGTGGATGGTCCGCTTCCGAAATCTCGGACCATACCCAGAATCCTGAGCCAATGGCGTATACATGAAGGGTCTCACCATCCAGATTAATATCGAAACCGGTAAATTCTTCCGGCGGCTCCCCTTCATGTCCCATATCACAGATAAATGCATCTTTATCGGCGCTGTACTCCATGTCGCCAAACACCTTGGCAATGTGTAGCGCGTCAGCTTTTTCAAAAGCAGGGACTGACCATCCATTCCAATGCTGGTCCGCAGTTACGCCTTTAAGTCCGGGCTCGAAGTAGTCTTCAACGTCAAAAACGCCCCGGCGCCAAATGAGCTTGCTTGCTTCAGTCATAATTCAGGCTCCGTTATGTGAGCGCTGCTTATGCAGCACTCTGGCGTGAATTGGAGTCGTTTACCGGTTCCACTATGTGATGCGAAACACGCCATTTGCCTGTCCCTTGTTCTGGAATCACCGTAAAAGACTTCTGGTTGCGCCTGATTATTCTTCCGCGCACGGTATCACCTGATCGCGTGGTGAACTGAACCCGAGAGCCTACGCCGATCGAGCCAGAAGCCGCCCGCGCAGAAGGCTGTACCTTCGCCGGCTCTTCTGATTTTTTCTCGCTTAGAGCCATGGGCAGACCCAATCGCCCAATAGTGGCTTCGATCTCGGATAGCACAAAAGCACCGTGGCGGGCATGCAAGTCCCGGAGAATAAGGTAAAACGCCCGATTATGAACTGATCCGGCAACGCGCAGTCCTGCGTTTTTCTGGAGGGCATGCGCGTATTCGTGGAGGATGATGTGACTGATGGCTGTTGCAGTGTTGATGAGGCCGCCGAAGAACCCATAGTCAGTGATCTCTAAAAGATGCTTCCATCCACGTACATCGCCGGAAAAGTGGTCATCAATCAGCTTGATACCAAATGTCAGGGTGTGCATGTTGCCCTTCTTGGCGTGATAGGTCCTCCGACCATTACCGGCACGGGTCAAGAATCCGCTGTTGTTATCCCGGATAGGGCCGCCAGCACGTTGATGCACTTCTCTGGCCACTTTCTGGATCTGAATCATCAAGTTTTGAATGGCGATATTCATGGTGTTCTCCTGTCTGAATTTGTTTGCCTAACCTGATACCCATTTTACCAGAACCAATACACCATGCAAGGAGTATTAAAGAGTGGATATACGGCGCAAGCCGTGGCTACGCCACCGGCAATCAGTGCACATGAAAGGGCGCTTGCGCCCCTGGCTGGCGGAACGCCAGGCAAAGAAAAGCCCGCAAAGCGGGCACGGTTGGTAGGGGCGAGAGTTGCCTTGATTATCGGACTCTAAGAATGGAGCTGACCTGACCGATGCCGTCAAAGATGCAGATCGACTCTCCCAAATTTAGGGTTTCGACACGATCGGCGTGCCATTGCTCAAACCCGTTATCCTCATTGAAAAAATCCATCTTCTCTGGGGTGAGAGTGAGTTCGGGGTTTTGCTCAAAATCCTCTACGCTGCCCTGAAGGGGGCGAAAAGGTACCGGCGGGCTTCGATAGGTGTCTCTTCGCCACCAAAGTGGGCCATGAATGCGCTCATGTGATCTCCTGCTGATGAAATGTCCTAACCTGCTCTAATTCTACCATGACAGATGCACCGTGCAAGGAGCATCTGTGGCCGGCGCAGCCGGTTGCTAGTCAACCCGGCTTTGGTGCACAAGAAAGCGCGTAGCGCAGAAGAGAGCTCTGCCCGGGCCGTGGATACCTGGGCAAGAAGTTGGTTAGGTTGTCAGCGGTTCTCGCTTCAGCATTTCAACAAATAGCAATGCTGAGATTTCCGCGAAAGGGTTCGCTGGCAGGGGTCATTCCGAAGGGTCGCTGTGGTGGGTAAGGTTGCAGCATTCCGTGGTATTCGGCAGCTCGAGTAACCCAGAGCCTGACAGCATTGCATAGGTGACTCGGGAGTATACGTTCCTGAAGTCATCCAGCCGCCCTCGTTGCTTGTGGAGGTGATCGGGAAGCAGGCTTGGCTTCTCCTCGGTCAGAAACGCAATCAGGTCAGCCCGATCCATTTGCAAGATATCGATCGCCAATCCGCAGAGCTGCTGGATGTCCGTCACATCCTGAGTGCTAAAGGAAACTGAAAAGCTGTTGCGCTGACCCGGGATCTGATCAGGGTCTGAATCAAGCTTTTTTGCCAGAGCGCTTCTGATCTCATCGACCCGAGTGATTTCCGTTACCAGCTTGAGTCAATGTTCGCGATGCTTTTTTTAGTCTTCGCGCAACGCCATGAAAAGTAACCCATAAAATTCTCCTGCCTGTGTGTTTGCCTAACCTGAGAACCATTTTACCGGATTAGATACACCGTGCAAGGTGTATATGGTTTGTGTTTCGCGGCGCCAGCCGTGGCTATGCCACTGACCATAAGTGCACATGAAAGGGCCGCAGGCCCCTGGGGCTGGCCAACGGCCAGGCACAAAAAAGCCCGCACTTAGCGGGCTTCGTCACTCCGGTTTAAAGTTACGACAACAAAGACAGCCAGGCGGCCCCTTCTGTCTCTGGTCCCATCGGGACAGCGGGGAAGTTCAGTCCGTTCATCTCACCCATCGTTCCCGGCTCATACCGGCGTGAGTTCTCGCTGTAGTCAACCATAGCCAGAGGGGATTCACTGTCTGAGTCCAGGTTGGGTTCGAATGTGATCGAGCGAATGTCATCAATCGAATCACCATCGTTCTGATAGCAGTGCAGGGATACCCGCGCACCAATACCCATGGGGCCCAGTACTTTTACCCGGGCGAATCCGCCAGCATCCTCAATCTGTTTCGCAATCGGGTGAACGATCTGACGTACCCAATCGCTTGGATAGATGTCAGCGCTCAGCCGTTGCTGCAGGTGATCTTCGAAGTTTTCTTCCACGCCTGCAGCTCGTAGCTTGTCGATCTCGGCATCTACAAGTCTGTCGCGGTGCTGGTATTGCTTGTTCAGTTCAGCAAGTGTCATTGAAGCGTCTCCTTACGATTCTGATCGAAGAATCTGGCGTGCGTCGTTCTTGGCATCGCGTAGATTGATACGGTGAGTGGGTTCTTCCTGATTAACGCTGCCATAGACCGTCACGTACAGGTCGCCCCGTTCATGGGTAACCAGGACAACCTCTCCGGCGTCATCAACGCTGGCGTAGTCTGTGTGCCCGTCGACGCGCAGAGAGAGGCCCAGGGGGAAGACGTTTAATTCGCCGTACACCGTGGGCCTCTCAATGTCGTGATCGTGCAATGCTACGGGTACCGAATAGCTTTCGTTCTCAAGAGGTACCGGGGCCCGGCTGGTGTCTTCCGCATCCGGATTGGGGGTGCGCTTCTCATAAAAGGCGCTCATCGCCTCCTGGAGGCTACCTGTTTGCTGGATAGCGGCGATAGCCCGGACATCACTGTTCTCACGACCACAAACGATCTCTGCTGAACGCTCATTGACGGCATGGCAACGGAATGCGCAAGGCGCAGTAGAGTCGGGATAACCGTCTTTCCAGAATAGAACGAAGAACGGCACCGGCGCTTCTATGCTTTCAGGCTCAAGTACCCAGTCTGAGCCTTTGTCATACTCGGCAATCGTTTCAGGGCAGGCCTGGCCGGTCGTTAAAGGACCGAAATTGCTCTCCAGCCCACCAACATCAAACCCGGAGTCCATGTGAACTATTTTAAGTTCTTCGGCGACCTTTTCTGCCAACTGCGTTTGTAGTGCAGTCATCTGCTTCATAATCATGTCGGTATTCTCAATGCCCAGGCGAGCTGCCGCATCAAAGAGCTGGTCGGTATTAAGAAAGTGCATGTTGGTCTCCTGGCGCAGTGGCTTGCAGGCTATTGAGGCGATCGGAAAGCTCGCAAACCTTGTCGATAAAGACTCTAGCGGTATCGAATGAGTGTTGTCGGAGATCCCATTCATCAACCACCTTTCTTAATTCGGTCTCAACGGCCGTAGCGTCACCGATAGCGATCGGTTGTTTGTTCTCAACACCCACTTCCGGTACAAAGTGCTCGAGGTGCAGTCCGAGTGAAAGATTTGACGCCTTGCCGTTCTCGGGAACCTCGCCGTGAACCGTCGCGAGTAGGTAAAATTCATCCTCGGATTCGTCACTGCTGGCGGAAGGCGCCCAGTCGATGGTGTATTCACAGCGCCATTCGATAGGATGTCCGGTGAG
>Ga0307966_1000596_pt1 | contig 29838 bp, 28 predicted proteins | sample OrgLakmetagen646_FD_203141 | JGI IMG/M metagenome (GOLD analysis project Ga0307966, IMG submission 203141) | Saline water microbial communities from Organic Lake, Antarctica - #646 | ecosystem: Environmental > Aquatic > Non-marine Saline and Alkaline > Saline | place: Antarctica: Organic Lake... | reverse complement strand
TTGTCAGGCTTAAATGGACGCTGTTTATGATTCATAATCCTTAATTTACAACTCCTTAAATATACTCATTTTTATATACATATCTTAGAATAAGACAGTAAATGTGATACCCTTTTTTAACAGCCTCTTTTTTTGGATGGCTTTGTGGGCGTTCATTTTAGGGTATGCCATTAGTTCGATCATACAAATATTCGTGACAGAAAAACGCATGCAAAAAACCATGGGTGATGCTGGCGGAAAGAGTGTATTGCTAGGGACATTTTTTGGGTTTATTAGCAGCTCTTGCAGCTTTTCTGCTCTCGCAACAACAAAGTCCTTATTTCAAAAAGGAGCGAGCTTTGTGTCATCCATTGCTTTTTTATTGGCTTCTACCAACCTTGTAATAGAACTCGGAATTATTATTTCAATTTTTCTTGGCTGGCAATTTGTTGTAGGTGAATACCTGGGAGGAATACTCTTAATTCTATGCAGTTGGCTTCTTATTCGCTTGATAAATCCTACAAGCTTAATTCAAAATGCGCGTGAAAAATTAAATGAATCGAAAGAAAACCCCGAAGTGGATAAATCTTTCCAGGACAAGCTAAAGTCAGAGGAAAGCTGGGCGAAAGTTGGGAAACAGTACTTTATGGAGTGGAAGATGGTCTGGAAGGATGTTACCGTTGGCTTTACCATTGCCGGTATTGTATCGGCCTTTATTCCCGACGCTTTCTTCCAAACCCTTTTTATTAATACAGGAGAAGGACAACAAACATTTGGATTTTTTACACTACTTGAACATGTTATTGTCGGGCCTGTAGCGGCTTTTCTCACATTCATCGGTTCAATGGGTAATATACCTCTCGCAGCCTTACTCTTTGGAAAAGGAGTTAGCTTTGCGGGTGTTATCGCCTTCATATTCAGCGATCTCGTTGTCTTTCCTGTCCTTCGTATCAATGCGAAGTATTATGGCTGGAAGATGTCTCTTTTTATTCTATTCCTATTATTCACCTCCCTCATTGGTACTTCTCTTTTCCTCCATTACGGTTTCGAGTTTTTCAACATGATTCCCGAAACTTCCGCCAAGATGATTACCGAAAAAAACCACTTCGCTATTGACTATACCTTTTTTATGAATATTGCCTTTTTGATTGTCACGGGTTTACTCATCTACATTGGCTTTGTTAAGGGAAAATCCGTACCCCACCATAAAGAAATGGCCCCCAAAAGCCCAATGCTTGAAAAAGGCTTGAAATGGGTAGCGTTGGCTTGCTATGCTTGGTTATCCATTGGGATCTTATTGAAATTTTTTGTTTAACAGAAGGGTCCGCACTGAAGGACCAATGAGGTGCGCTACGCCAAAAATCGCCTGCACGGTAGGACTCTTCGGGCAACGTCACTACCTGCATATCGATTACGCCAGGATCGCTGATGTTGCGCTGCTTTTCTTTCGCAAATGCTGAATATTATCAGACCGGGCTTGCGTATTCACATGGCACCTGTCTCATCGATGGTCTGTGGTGGTACGCTGATGGCAAGGTTGATAAGTCGGGATCTCCGGTAGAAGACATAATACATATGTTGACTCAGACATTAGGTGTTTGATATTGTTAAGGAAACAACTATATTTAGACTATAAACTTTTGATTTATGTCGGCTGAGCAAAAAACAAACAAAAGCCTTTGGATAACCTATGGTGTTGAGTTCTTATCAGTCTTTATGGCCGTGATGCTGGCCTTTGCACTGTCCAACTGGAATGATGCTCGAAAAAGCCAAGAGGCAGAAAGCAAGATTCTCACAGAGATTTATTACGGTCTGGAAAAAGATCTGGAAGACGTGAATGAAAATGAATACGGACATAAAACGGGGCTAAAAGCAGTTCGTTTTCTTAGAAAAATGGTAGATGGACAGGCCGTAGCGAGGGATTCTTTTGCAAGAAAATATATTGAAGTTACCCGTGACTTTATCTCTATTCAAAATACAACAGGATACGAAGCGCTAAAATCCAGAGGGCTGGAATTGATTCAAAATGACATTCTACGCAAAAAAATCACCTCTCTTTACGAGTTTGATTACAATGTGCTTCAAAAGTTTGAGGAGGAGTACTATGAAGCACAGTTTCAAGAGAATTACTTCCATAAGATAAATGATATTCTCGTCCCGTATTTGTTATTTGATGAAAGCAGCAAACTGAGCGGTATAAGATCCCCGCTTCAACTGTCTGAGAGAGACCGCAATGCGATATTGGTCTACCTTTTTGAGATTGAAGTGAACCGACGACTCATTTTAAGATATTATCCTAATGTAAAGGAGAAGATCATTGAGCTTCGGGAAATCATAGAGGAATATTTGAACCTATCAACGGAGGAAAAAGAAGGTTAAATGGCTAAAGTAGATCCATTTATCGTCCTTCGGACAAAAACTTCAAGGCTACATTTTAAGAGCGATAATCACTTTGTGGAATGGAGCTATCAGGCGATATTTTGCAAGCAAGTAGCACAGGCACTATTCAGTAGTTAAACAAAACCATGAAAGCAATTACTAGAGATAAATATGGGACAGCTGATGTGCTTCAAATTGAGGACATTCCCATACCAGAGCCCGCTGATGACGAATTACTTATTCGCGTTCACCACACCACAGTTAATCGAACGGATTGTAGCATCTTATCTGGAAAACCCTTTGTAACTCGATTTTTCACTGGTCTGATCAAACCATCTTTCAGAGTTACCGGAACTGATTTTGCCGGCGAAGTTGTTAAAATTGGCGAAAAGGTGCATCTGTTTTCAGAGGGGAACCGGGTGTGGGGGCTGAATGATCAAGGCCTGGCTTCTCATGCTGAATACATGACGATTAAGGAAGATAAAGCCGTCGCTCTGATACCTGATAATTTCATATATGCAGAGGCTGTTGCTTGCGCTGAAGGAGCTCACTACGCGTACAATTTTGTTAACAAAATATCACTTAAATCGAGCGATAAGGTATTAGTAATTGGAGCTACGGGAGCTATTGGATCTGCGGCATTACAAATTTTGAAGAGTCAGGGAATTTACGTTACGGCTGTGGGAAACACGAAGAACATTGAACTGCTTAGATCTCTTGGAGCAGATAAAGTATATAGTTACGAAAAAGAAAGTTTTACAGCAATCGATAAAGAAAAGTACAATTTTGTCCTTGATGCAGTTGGAAAAAGTTCTTTTGGAGAATGCAAAAAACTACTTCTCCCCAAGGGGATCTATATCTCTTCAGAATTAGGGCCACATTATGAAAACCTCTATTTACCGTTAATTACTAAATGGAAAGGCAGTAAAAGAGTGATTTTTCCGATTCCATCAGACGCTAAGAGAAGTGTACTTTACCTCAGCGAATTAATGGAAAAAGGTCAATTCAGAGCTGTTATTGATCGGCATTATCCAGCCGAAGAAATTAAAGAGGCCTATGAATATGTGCAAAGTGGACAAAAGACAGGAAATGTAATCATCGATTTTACTACTAAAACAAAGGGCAACATGGCAAGAGCTCTTGATGATTGAACGTTAAGTGATATGGGAAGAGGGAGTGTGATAGTACACTCATAAGAACCTCAATTTCCAAAACAACCGTTGATCCGGCCTAGCGCTGTGCAACAGGCCCGAGGCCGCCAGGGGCGGCTGAAGGGAGACCCGCCCCGCCTTCGAAAAGTTGAAATATAGCCCATATCGGCAGTTTTACACTAATATTGCCCCTACTCATCCTTAGGGGCGGGGCCGAGCGAATCCGGCGGAGTCCGTCGGTAGACGGACAGAGCCGGAGGCTATGAGCGAGCTGTGAAACATAGCGGCGTCCCCACAAAGTTGGGGACGCAGGCCCCGGAATGCCCTTGAAAATGATGCGATGGAAAGGGAATGACGGAAGAGAAGGCACCTTTTACTTTGCCACCGTCACAGTGCCTTGATAGAATTTTGTGCGGCCGAAGGGGAAGGCGAGAACCAATTGGTATATGTAAACGCCACTCGCTACCTGCTTTGAACCGATTTGTCCGCTCCACCAGAGGGAGTGATCCTCCGGAGCGAAATCACGCGCTTCATAGGCGATCCGCCCCCAGCGGTCGAAAATCACATATTGCTCTACGCGCGCATTGAGCGTGGGGTCGACAGAAATGCGAAACGCATCATTGATGCCATCCCCGTTGGGCGTGAATACATTGGGAATGGAAATGGACTGCCCTTCCAGACAAGAAATGTCAAAATCCGGATGCTGTGGGGGAAGGCATTGTCCACAATCGTCGATTTCAGCCGCGCCATATGGCACTCCTGCACAGTCTGCGCAAGACGCATTAAATTCAGCAGCGCCGGGCTGTCGGCAATCGCCACAGGAGTCGATGACAGCGGTGCCGTAGGGGATTCCTGCACAGTCTGCACAGCTTTGATTAAAGGCGGGATCCGCAGGCGAAAGACACGCTCCGCAGTCATCAATCACCGCACCGCCGTTCGGCACACCTGCGCAGTCGAGACAACTGGCATTAAAGAGTGAGTCCGTGGGTAGCAGGCAGCGATCGCAATCGTCGTACTCGGCCGGGCCATTCCAAACACCCTGGCAGTCCACGCATTCTCCACACGCTAATCCCTCGATCAGAAAAGCAGAAAAAGAGGAAGAATTTCGAGAAATCCATGCCTGGCCGCCGGTGCAATCCAACGAAAGGCCTGAGGGTGATCGGATGCCGCCGGGCAGAGGGTACTCCTCTATGACATCGCCTTCCGGACGCATTTCTATCATGCGAGAAAGCTCGCTGCTCACAAAAAATAAGTGCCCCGTGCACGCAGAAATATCGAGATCGCCGTAAAAAATAGGATAGCGATCGCCGACATAAATGGTCTGAATCAATGCACCGGTGCGGGCGTTCACCTCGGCGATAGTATTTTCGGTTCCATCCACAGCCAGATGGTCCTGAAGGAGAAAAAATGACTCTCTCTCTGGGTGATAGGCACCACCAATCACGTGGTCAGCCCCGAAGTCTGCCTGCAGGGAGTCGATCAGACGCCCTTCCTCGGCATCAAGGGCATAAATCGTCGTTTGGCCATAATTTCCATTGATGAGTAATAATGCTCCCCGGGGCACTGTGCGCCGAGGAAATAATATATCCGTGGGCGCTATACTCAAATCCACATCATTCGCTACTCCTCCAATCATGGGAATCGACTGCCGGTAGCGCCCGCTCAGGTCGTAAAGATCAATGTTCTGGCTGCCACATCCGTAGACCCACACCTGATTGGCATAGGGGTTGTGGGCGATACCGCAAAGGCCTACAGTCTGCGGCATGGAGTAACTGTTGATAAATCGCAAAGAAGTCTGCCCCGAAACCACAATTGTAAAGAACAGTAAGCATAGGTTTGTTAAAACATAAAAGCCGCATCTTTTCATGCTGCAAATATACAGCTTCAGTGCCTATCTGACGTATATTTTCGAACCGCACCAAAGGCAGGCTGCACTCCTTACACAAGTGGTCTGAGAATGACCGTTTTTAAGAACTTTCAGTATAGGATACAAAAAAATCAATCAGAAGAGAGCGGCTATTTTCGTGATCAGGCCGGGGATGCGGAGGCTGATTATTCTAGCGGAGACAAGCAGGAAGAACAACTATAATTTGGAGAAGAAGGTAAGGCGAAGATCACCAGGCCCCATGGATAAGAATGACACAGCACAAAGCGCGCAAGTCCGAAGCCTTGAGTGTCCTTTTCCAATCTCGCTTCTTCGGCGGACAGAAAACAGACGGCACTCACTGCGGCACATTTGACCGAAAGTAAACAGTTCTTATGCTTATATTGTCTTTATAATAAAGAAAGCAAGTATGAACTACCTAATTATCGCTCTCCAGGTCATTGTCGGCCTCAGTATTTTGAATGTTTGGCTCGTACAAAACAAGAAAGCGACGCGCTGGCGCGGAGGCGATGCGAAGACCATTTTTGAAGAATTCCGCGTTTATGGCCTACCCCCTTGGTCTGTCTATCTGGTCGGCACACTCAAAGTCATTTTAGCGATTCTGCTTTTGGCCGGGATTTGGTATCCGGAGCTACGGTCGATAGCAGCAGGAGGACTGGGCATTTTATTGGCCGGCTCCGTGAGCATGCACTTTAAGATTGGCGACCCATTGATCAAATCTTTTCCCGCCGGATTGTTTCTGGTGATGTGTTTGATTATCGTTTTTGCGGCTTAGATCGTTGCTCGGAAAGGGCGGATAACAGAGACTTGCAGGACTTGGGAATATTAAATATTAATTTTTTGGGCGATCCTCCGGGAGCCTTGCAGGCAGCCCGGAGTCGCTACGCTTCAGGCTCGCTGTTCGCTCGGTCCCCCCAAGGGGTGACCCCTGCGGGCCTTCCGCATCGCTATCGCAGAGAAGTCTACTGTTAGATTTCGACTCCGAACAGAAGCCCTTAAGTCAGCTCAACACCCCACCCTTATCGCCCAGCTCCGTTCAGTTCGGCTGAAATTACTTCGGCACGATACAGCAAATTTTCACCACCACAATAGGATGATCAATCGAAACTGAGAGTAGCTGGTCAGCCCTACGGATGCCGAGATATGAGTCCTTTCCAATGAGCGGATAGCTCGCCCCGGCAACAAGTTGGGGAGACGCCATAAAAAGAAAAGCAATAGTGAAAAGAAACTTTAATATATTCCCTTTTGAACGGGATTTTCAGGGCAAGCTACTGATGAAATGCCTATCGTTTTTTTAATTCAAATAAGTCTTTCCGCCGATCTTTTAAGTTTCTTACGCTTCCGAGTTGGTGTAACTCTCTGAGTAAATCTATGTCTACATCGGCGATCAATATCATTTCAGTGTTGGGTGTTGCTTCTGCCTTAATCCCATTGGTGGGAAAAGCAAAATCACAGGGAGTGAACACCATGGATTGAGCATATTGAATATCCATATTATGCACGTTGGGAAGATTACCGACGCTTCCTGCAATGGCCACGTAACATTCGTTTTCAATGGCTCTGGCCTGTGCACAATTTCTTACTCTTGAATACCCATTTTGCGTATCCGTCAAAAAGGGAACGAAAAGTATATCCATGCCCTGATCAGCAAGTAGCCGGCTTAACTCCGGAAACTCAGCATCGTAGCAAATCAGTATGCCCACTTTTCCACAATCAGTGTCGAAAACTTCTAGTTGATTTCCCCCTTGCAGGCCCCATACCTTAGCTTCATCCGGGGTGACGTGCAATTTTTCATATCTTTCTATAGATCCGTCTCTTTTACAGAGATAACCGACATTATAGAGCGAGCCATTTTTGATTTCCGGCATGCTGCCGGCCACGATATTGGTATTGTAAGAAATAGAAAAATTAGAAAACTGCTGCACAATTTCATCCGTGTGTTTCGCCAATTCCCTGATGGCTTGCGATTCACTTAAATGGTTGTTTTTTGCCATTAAGGGAGCGTTAAAAAACTCGGGGAAAATTGCAAAATCAGAACGATACCCCGAGACGGTATCGATAAAGTATTCCGCTTGCTGGAGTAATTCATCAATATCTTTATAGGGTCTCATTTGCCACTGAATCAAACCTAACCTGACCACTTTTTTCTTGGTATCTACCTTTTTCAGCGGTTTTTCGTAGTAGATGTTACTCCATTCAAGTAAAACGCCAAATTCTTTAGATAACTGGTCTCCTTCCAAATAGCCGGGAAGAATGCGGGTGGGATGAAAGTCGTTCGATATTTGAAAATTCAAGACAGAGTCGTGAATCTCTTTCCTGCGTACTTTATCGATGTACTCTTTCGGGCTTAATTTGTGAGAGTGCTTGTGATAATTGGGAATTCGTCCTCCAAAAGCAATGCCTTTGAGATTCTTTTTTTCACAAAGTTCCTTTCTGTAATCGTACAGCCTTCTGCCCAGCCTAAGCCCTCTGAATTCAGGTTTGATGAAAACATCTATGCCGTACAACACATCTCCATCCGAATCGTGAGAGTCAAAAGTGTAATCTGCAGTAATTTCCAGATAGGTGTGATTATCATCGAATTTGTCATAATCGACAATGATAGATAAGGCACAGCCCGCGATGTGATTATTTACCTTTATGATGACCTGCCCTTCGGGAAATTTTTGGAGTAAGGATTTAATATGAAGTTCCTCCCAATAGGGGTCCGGCAGCGAAGAGTATGCGGATTTCATGACATCCTTAATTTCCAAATAGTCTTCAAATTCGAGGTACTTTAATTCTATTTTATCTATATCGCTTTTTTCCATGTCTTATTTTTTCTTTCTCAAAAGAGCCGAAAAGCTCAGTCTTCTTGCCTGTAAAGTTACGAAGTATTTGGGAAGAGGGGCGCATGGATCCGTCGGGGGTATCGCCGATAGATCTTGAGGTGGAGGTTCGGTAATGAGCGATGGTTGGCGGGTTGTTGATCTAAGGTTTGAGGTACTTCAAGGGATCTTAGCTCAAGAAATTGATACCTTTTGCTGTTGGCATGAAAGGCGGCATTTGAAAAATTCACCTCGTTGTACTGTCAGGCAATATTTCCCGGCTACCGGACTGCTTTCTTGCGATTAATTTATAAAATACTTCGTATGTTTACATAGGCCTATCTTTCCTATTGATGAGTAGTCAGAAACAATACAGATGGTAAAAATTACGGGATTTCATATGATACTGCTTTCTGCTGCTATTGTTATTGCCGGTTTTTTTATTGGTAACATGCATAAAACAGGTAAAAAGTATGACCGCTTCGTACAGGTCAAAGGCCTTTCCGAGCGGGAAGTAGATGCCGATCTGGCTGTTTGGCCTTTTCATATTACACTGACAGATAGTGACCTCCGCACACTCAAAAGTAAAATCGAAGAGCAAAACGAGGCAGTGATTCAATTTTTTCGCGCTCAGGGATTTGGAAATGAAGAGCTGACCAGGGGAAGCGTGAGTATTAATGACCTTCAGGCGGATCCATACAGTTCAAATAATCGCTATGTCGAGTTCCGGTATTTAGCAAAGTCGGAGTTTACGGTGCGAACAAGCGATATACAAAAACTTCAGAACGCATTGTCTGCCTCTTTAGATCTTATGTCCAAGGGCATTTTGTTGGGCTCAAAAAACCAGTGGCGGCCGATCGAGTATATTTTCACTGATTTAAATGAAATTAAGCCCTCTATGATTGAGGAGGCGACGCAAAATGCCAGAGAGGTCGCAGAAAAATTTGCCCGCGACTCTGATTCGCAGGTTGGTGGAATCAGAGAAGCTAGACAAGGTTTATTTACAATCAGCGATCGGGATGAGAACACCCCTCAGGTGAAAACCGTCCGGGTGGTTTCTACCATTGATTTTCAATTAGAGGGCTAGGAGTTTTTATAGTTTTCACATCACATTTTGTCGCCTTCGCGACACTTTGGCGCATTTTCTCCGCTTATTAAGGTTCGGCGATTGTAGAACGACGTAAATTAATAATTATTAAAATTTTTATTATGACCTGAGTTCAAAGGTGAAGTGAAAGGCACCCTCTCCATTGCTGTTATTCCCACTATTGCTCCCTTTTTGCTCCCTAAGTTTTTACACCATTTTGCTCACCAATTCCCAAAATTAAGCATTGAGGTCAGAGAGCAAAATACTGCCGAAATCATCCGAAACTTGCACCGCAGGGAGTTAGACATCGGGATTCTTTCCACGCCCCTCAAAGAACCCGAGCTCAAGGAGTATCCTCTGTATGACGAACCTTTTGTGTTCTTCAATATGAAGCAAAATGCGCCCACCACTGTTCAACCCCGGCAGCTCGATGTTTCCCAAATCTGCTTACTCGAGGAGGGCCATTGCATGCGCACCCAGGTGCTGGAACTTTGCGATTTTTACGATAAAGATCTACAGGACCAACTTAACTTTCGTTTTCGTGCAGGATCCGTCCACAGCCTTTTGCGCTTCGTGGTCGCTAACCAAGCCTCCACCTTACTTCCCGCCCTGGCCACTATGGAGCTCAGCGAGGCAGAAAAAAATAAGGTCAGCCAGTTCGCATCCCCGATTCCCTACCGCAGTGTCGGCCTGGTTGTCCATCGCCATTTCGTCAAAAATAAAATTCGCGAGTTACTTCAAAAAGAGATTCAATCCGTCATCCAACCCTTACTGGATCAGGTCAAGTCCCCAGGTACTCAGCTTCAACCAGTGAAGACTTAGTTTCCCGGTTCTTCTTTTTTTTATTTGGGCATCACCCCGACTCGCCTTTCGACGAGTCGGGGTCGCTACGTTTTAGGGCTCTCCGTCTTACGCGGATCGGTCCCCGGGCGTCCGGCTCAGAGTACTGATCGCCCGCTCCGGTGACTGCCTCCCTGGATCCATTACCACTAAATAATTTACAGACGAAGTTCTGTTCTTTTTTCTCAACTCCTCTTCAGTGGTTGACACTAACGGTCGGCACCCTTCCACATCGCTGATGCAGGACGTAGGTTGAATTTCACTTCTCTTCTGTCGGGACGTTCTTTTTTGGTAGTATTGAACCTCCGGGACCTATCGCTCTGTATGACCTATGGAGACAAATCACAGGCAATAGGTTCAATACAAAAGAATCCCTTAAATCATCGGCTTTAGCAGCAGACCAAGCTATGGAAATGGACTAAATTCCTACCCATTTTTTTCTACTAGCTTAGAAAAAGCGCTTTTCCTGAAGCAGCCATCCGGTAATACTAAATCGGCGCTGGGTAGCTGGTAGTACCTCGTGTTCCAGCGTGCTTTCAAAAATCGCCAGGCGGCCCGCTTTGGGATAGACATCTACCGGAGCAGCATTCCCGCCCTCGGGATAAATCCGTAAGCGACCATCATACGCTGGTTTCCAATGGAAGTTTAAATAGAGTACTACAGAAATTCGCCGGTTCTCGTCTCGGTGAAAAGCATCCACATGTTTGTGGTAGCCCGTGTGGGGTGGATACTGTGTCATATGCACCTCAGCATCCTGTAACCCCAAAAAGCACCTTCGGTTTAGCGCGAGGCGCAATGTGTCTAATTGCTCCAAATACGATCCCGTATGGGGCCGTTCATTTTCCGGTTTCAGCCATTTAATGAAATCACCTCGTAGGGTGTGAATCACCTGGTGCTTGTCCTTTTTGCCAATACCGGCCTTATGAAATTGGCCGTCGGTATGTTCGGCCTGCAGCTCGGATAAAATCCCGGCGCAGGTATCCGGTCGGATGAAATCATCTGTGATACTATATCCCCTGAGATAGAAATCTTCGATCAACTGCTGATAGGGGTCGAGAATAGTCCGGGCTCTTACTTCCATGATTTGAAAAAATTTCACAAGATTACGTCCAAAAACCTATATGTTGTATCTGTTTGCATCTGTTTTTCTTTTCTGAACTTGTTATCGGACTACCTGCATGAAATGAGATTCAAATGACTCAAACGTTAATAACCCGCTAACTTCTTATAGATGATACATCTATCTTCATAGCGCTTCATAATTGCCTACCCTTCTCTACTCTTCAGCTATTGTAAGGTGTTTGTGAAAAAGCTATTTTGTAATAATTGTCAATGGTTAGTGGGTATGGAATTCCGTAGAAGAAAAGTGGTGACAAGAGAGGTTTAAAACCCACAAACACCCGAAGAAAATCTAGCCTTGTGTGAAGGAAACATTAGGCATGATGAAGAATGTAGTGCGACGAATGAATTGCGTATCCCATGCCACTCTTATAATTTTTCCGTATATTAAGGAGGTATTTATACATGTAAATTTGGAAAACGAAGAATCATGAGAAAAAACATGGGAACAGCAGACAGAACGATTCGTGTTATTATTGCCATTGCCATTGCGGCACTCTATTATGCGAACGTTATTTCCGGGACATGGGCTATAGTATTACTAGTGTTGGCCACAATATTTGTATTGACAAGTTTTGTGAGTTTTTGTCCACTGTATAAGCCCTTTGGTATTAGTACTTGTAAGCGGAGTGCATAAATCCGGCTTTTCTTGTTCCATTCAGTAGCAGACTACCGATGGGGAAAGCGGCCGGAGGCCGAAAGCGTGAGGTGCCTGGAGGGCGCACCGCCGCAGGTGGTGTGGTGCAAAGGAAGAGGCGGATGCCTCGCCCCGAGCACGGAACCCCGGAAGGGACCGACCCCGAGCCTCCAGCTGGCTGGTGAGCGAGGGGGCACGCCCTGGTAATTAATAGAAAGCACGGACAAAAAATGAATAGGATATGATAAAATATGGAATGTTCGTGCTTCTTTCTTTTTGTTTACTGAGTTTTGTCAGGGCTCAAGACACCTTTTCAATTATCGCTTTGGATAGTAGTCGTCGATCCGTTGGGAGTGCGGGAGCGTCATGCGTGGATTTGGTGGCGCTGAAGATTGAGGATGCTTCGTTTTTGGCAGATCATGTGCCGGGCGTTGGGGGCATTCATACCCAGGCGGCGTATTTGGTGGCAAATCAAAATAAAGCATTGAAAGCACTTGAAGCGGGTGAGGGAGCAGCTGAGATTATTGATATTTTGATAGGTGAAGATGCGGAGGGCAATGCAAGTATCCGTCAGTATGGAGTGGTAATATTTGGCCAAAATCGGCCACAAGTTGCAGCATTTACCGGAGATAGTTGCTTAGTTGAGAAGCACCATATTACGGGAGATATCAATGGGATGTATTACTCGGTTCAGGGGAATATTTTGAGTAGTCCAAAGATTCTTCAATCTATGGAGTCCGCTTTTCGAATGACAGAGGGAGACTTGGCATGTCGGCTAATGGCGGCAATGCAGGCGGCCAATATGGTGGGAGCAGATGCACGATGTAGCGTAGAGAAAACCTCCTCTCTGTTCTCCTTTTTAAAGCTAACAGAAGCAACGGATGCTGCTGGGCAGCCTTCCTTATCTGTGGAAGTATCCTTGCCTTCGGGCAGTGGCGCAGAACCCATTGATTCCTTGCAGATTTTATTCAATAAAAAACACCCCTGCGGCGCATACTCAGATTGAGTTGCTCCGAAGGGGTGTTGATCGGCTTACCTTTCGGCAGCCCTTTGGGTGCTATTGTGTTTAAGACTCTATGCTAACGAGTTCGAGATCAAACACCAAATCTTTCCCGGCCAGGGGATGATTGGCATCAACGACGATATGTTCATCGTGCACTTCTGTAACAATGAGTCTTGTTTCCTGTCCTTCTGGTCCGGACGCGACAAGCGTCTGTCCTATTTCTGGTTCGATATCTTCCGGTAATTGTTCCTGAGAAACGTTGCGGACCAAATCGGGATTCGTAGGTCCATAGGCTTCCTTCGAAGGTATATTGACCGTTTTTGTTTCTTTGACTTTCATCCCTTCTACAGCTTGATCAAATCCCGGAATGAGTTGCCCGGCACCGACCGTGAACTCGAGGGGATCTCGCTCTCTGGAGGAATCGAATACCTCTCCGGAACTCAATTTTCCTGTATAATGAACTTTTACTTTGTCGTCTTTCTTTGCTTGTGACATAACAATGTGTTTTTTAATTGAATAACTCAAAGGTAGAAGAAATTAATGGCTCCCACCTTATTTTGTAGTTGTCTATATTATAATGGAGGACAGAGGCTTATTGTTGTGTTGCGGTGGCATTGAGTTGAAGGAACTGATAATACCACGGGGTGACCAGCAGCCAGAAAAAGAGCGTAAGTGGCAGAGCGATAACCCCCAGGCGCCCGTCTTCCCGAAAGAGAAACAGGTTGAGGAGGAGGAACATAATGCCAAAAAGGAGGAGGATAAAAAAGGAGAGGTAGGGAAAGCTCTGGTGAAACAGCGTATATTTAAAAAACTCCCACATGAGCGCAGTGAGCACGAGCCACAGGCTTGCTGGTCGAATCATCAAGCGATGCAGCACCATGAGCCGGTAAATAATGAATCCTATGGCAAAATACAGGGCGAGTTGAGCCGCAGCCCAGCTGAGGGGTCCGGGTCCCCATTCGGGCTGTTGTGTTTCAGAAAAAAAATCAGCCATATGCCAGGCATTGATAAGTTGGCCGAAAAACAAAAACAGCCCAATAATAATAGTGGCTATGATGACAGCTTTTCGCTTCATGATTTAGCTCGTTTATAAAGGATAATCCAAAGTACGATTCCTGTTATTACGGTGAGTACAGAAATAATTTCTGCTTGCGTGGCCTGGACAAAGCCCAGGTCTATGATGTCATTCACTCGGATTTTTTCGATAAAAAAGCGCTCTGTGCCGTTCATAATGAGATAGAGAGCGAAGAGCGTGCCGGGAATGGTCATTTTTTTACGTACGGTCCAAAGGATGCCAGCTAAAATAAAGGAAACGATGGTTTCATAAATGGGAGTGGGAAATACTCCTTCTGACAATCGCCGGCAATAATTCCAGTCACAGCCTTCGATAAGTTCACCTCTATTGAGAACATTGTGCGGATAGTCGAAACTCCACATCCATTCCGGTAAGATCCACCAGGAGGGAACGGCCAGGGTATTGACGATACCCCAGTCTCCATCTCCGCTGAGTTGACAACCCATGCGGCCCACGGCATAGCCAACGAGCAAGGCGGGAGCAACGGCATCCATAATATGAATAGGGGGCATATTATTTTTTTTCACATAGCGATACACGACGATAAAGGCGACAATCAGGCCACCATAAATGGCAAGTCCACTGCCGGAGAACAGCGTGCCAATAGGATCGGAAAAGAATCGAGAGAGCGTTTCCGTACTTTCAAAAATAGCGAATAGCTTGGCTCCAATGATTCCCGAAATTGCAGCGACCATTGTAATATCCCAAACTTTATCTTGCGGGGGGACGGTCATCTTGATCTTTTCGGGTCGATCCAGACGTTGTTTTTTGCTGCGCCAATAAGTCCATGCTCCGAAAATACCGGCGCCCAGCAATCCGGCCAAGAGGTGTCCCTGAGTAGAAATGAGTAAATCAAAAGGATTTTGGGAGAAAACTTCGGTGTTTTGAGCGATAAAGACCCCTTTAAATCCCAAGAGAAAGCCGATAATAATTTGAGTAATATAGGTAGAAGGAGGTGCCGGCTCTCCCCGACGTATAGTTTGTTGAGTAGCGCCAAGCTTCCCTTCTTTGAATTTTCGTTTGAGCTCCAGGCGCAGGACATATGCACTGGCTATGAATGCAAGTACCAGGAGCAGGCCAAAGGTTTTGACAATACTAAAGGCATTGTCTGGCGCAGTTCCTAAGATATCGTGCAAGATGTAGGACAAATCGGGATACATAATATACTAATTTAACGAGTTTTTCAACCCGGGCTTACAGTTCAACAAAGGTAAATTATTTTCTCTTCAGGATAGAAACTCCAAATTTCACAATTGATTCATGGTGGTAGGAGACAACCCTTCCTATAGTTTTGTGACTCGTCCGGAATTGAGTTCGTATTCTTCCCCACTTTCGGGGCAGATGGCGCGCTGGTTTTTATCGAAGGTGAGCCTATGGCCGAATTCCGACATCCATCCGATCTGTCGCGCCGGATTTCCAACGACCAGAGCATAAGGATGCACCTCTTTTGTCACCACAGCGCCGGCGCCAATAAAGGCAAAAGTCCCTATGTCGTGACCACAGACAATGGTTGCATTGGCTCCTATAGTGGCTCCTCGCCCGACCTTAGTCACCTCATAAGCACCCCGTCGAACTAGGGCACTGCGCGGGTTGGAGATGTTTGTGAAGACCATGCTTGGCCCGAGGAATACATCGTCGGCACATTGCACTCCGGTGTAAATGGAAACGTTATTTTGGACTTTGCAGTTTTTACCCAGAATTACTTTGGGACTCACGACAACATTTTGTCCAATGTTGCACTGCTCTCCAATGATGGCTTCGGTCATGATATGTGAAAAATGCCAAATTTTTGTACCTTTTCCTATTTGGCAATCCGCATCGATGACTGCGGTTTCATGAGCGAAATAGTCGTTTTTCTCCGGCATAGGCGTTTGCTTTTAAAGTGTAGAACGTAAAAATACAATTTACAGTGCACTTTTAGTTTTGAAGGGGGAGGTGTCGCAGGTGGAGGCGTGGTTTTTCTTACTTTTGTGACATCAATTGGGACAGATTGGCGTTACAATATTATGGAAAAAGCAGCAGGGACTTTTGCTACCTTTCAATTATTTCGCGTATCGGGTTTGGGGCAGCAGTTGCGGGCACTTAAGGATATGGGCTTGCGATCGGCGCAGCAGGTGAAAGATCTCCCTGTTTTTGGTCGGCACATGGGTAGCGGCTCCGGGAGTGGCTTTAGTATGTGGCCGGACTGGAGTTCTTTTGCGTTTATTGCTGTTTGGAGAAATCGGGATACAGCAGAAGCCCATTTATCAGGTGATAACTATACATTACCCTGGGCAAACTATTGTGAAGAATCATTACAATTGCTGTTATCCTGTACTCAAGTCCATGGTGCATGGGACGGATCTCAACCGCTCAGTGTCGGCAGGGAATATTCAGGAGGACCCTTAGCTGTCTTGACTCGGGCGAAAGTACGTTTGTCTCGGGCCCATCGCTTTTGGCGTTATGTGCCTCAAGCTGGTCGAGCCATTGAGGTTGCTCAGGGATGTCAATTTACAAAAGGAATTGGCGAATGGCCGCTCATGATGCAAGCAACGCTGAGTATTTGGGACTCATCGGAAACACTACATCGTTTCGCATATGAGGACAGAGAGCATCGTGAGATTGTTGAAATGACCCGGAAAGAAAAATGGTACTCAGAAGAATTATTTGCTCGCTTTGAAATTCTTTCTCAAGCGGGTAGCTATAGAAAATATAAAGCATAGTAAACATGAAAACATTACACTATAAAAGGCACGGTCAAGGAGAGCCCGTCATTGTATTACATGGATTATTTGGGATGCTGGACAATTGGCAGTCCTTCACAAAAGCACTCGAGGATAAATTTGACTTTATTTTAGTCGATCAGCGCAATCATGGGCGTTCTTTTCACGCACCGGAGATGGATTACAGTTCAATGGCGGAAGATGTGGTTCAGCTAATGGATGCGCTGGGGATAGAGAAAGCGCATGTTCTAGGACATTCTATGGGTGGCAAGACGGCCATACAATTAGCTATGGAGCACAGCCATAGAGTGAGCCGATTGGTAGTGGTAGATATTGGTCCTCAGGCTTACCCGGCGGGTCACGATAAAATATTTGAGGCGCTGCGCTCCTTACCGATAGAAGAGGTGGAGAGTCGAAAAGAGGCCCGAGAGCACTTGAGTCATTATATTTCCGAGGACTCTATCCAGTTATTTTTGTTGAAAAATCTAAAAAGAAATTCATCAGGAGGGTATGAGTGGCGAATGAATTTAGAGAGTATTTATGAAAACTACGAAAGTATTTTATCTGCCATAGCGATTGCTGATCCGATAGAAGTTCCCACCTTATTTGTTCGGGGAAGTCGTTCCCCTTATCTCCGGGATAGGGATATGGAAACCTTGCGACATAATTTTCTTCAGGTTCAATTTAAGACTCTGGAAGCCGGACACTGGGTTCATGCAGAGCGGCCGGAAGATTTACAGACTGTAGTAACTGAATTTTATGAGGAGGATATAAAATAAAATACTTCCTATCTTCGCTGTTGTTAGGAATAGGTGAGATCGGAAGACGGCCTCTTCTTTCTTCAAAATTAACGCTATGATCATTAAAAGACATGCTATTTTACTCGTTTTTAGTCTGCTATTTATGTCTACCCAACTGGGTCCGGCGGAGAATAACAGATATTTTGAGATAACAAAAAACCTGGAGATTTTCTCTGAAATCTACAAGGAGCTGAATCGTTCTTATGTAGATGAGTTGGATCCCTCTACTTTAATGCGTACGGCAATAGACGCTATGGTAGAGTCACTCGACCCATATACTGTTTTTTATTCTGAGTCAGAGATAGAGCGGTATCAATTAGAAAAGGAGGGTAAGTACGAGGGGATTGGGGCTCAGATTGTAGAAATCGATGGGTTTTTAACCATTACCCAGCCATATAGAGACTATGCTGCTGACGATGCCGGATTAAAAGCAGGGGATCAGATTATTGCGATCGGGCAGGTTTCGATAGAGCAGATTGGTTTGGATAAAGCGCGATTAATGTTGCGCGGAGCCAGTGGAACGGGTTTGCAACTGAAAGTGCGTCGACCCGGTACCGGAGAAGAGTTGGAAGTAGAGTTGTATCGGGAGCAAATCTCCTTGCCCAATGTGCCACATAAGGAGTTAGTTTCTGCGGGGATGGGGTATGTTAACCTATCGACTTTTACACAGCGAGCAGGTGCAAATGTCCAGCAGGCAATTAAAGAATTAATGGAAAACAATGATGGAGATTTAGACGGCTTGATTTTAGACCTGCGTCAAAACGGAGGGGGACTATTGAGTGAAGCTGTGAATTTAACAAACTTATTCATTCCAAAAGGGGAATTGGTTGTCAGCACCCGAAGTAAAGTAGAAGAGAGAGATCAGTTATTTCGAACGAGAAATGCGGTGGTATATGGGGATTTGCCCGTGGTCGTATTAGTTGATGAACGATCCGCTTCGGCTTCTGAAATTGTGTCTGGAGCCCTTCAGGATTACGACAGAGCGGTTATTATGGGGCAAAGGACCTATGGTAAAGGCTTGGTTCAAAATGTAAAGAAACTAGAATATAACAACCAAGTGAAAGTGACTACCAGTCGGTATTATATACCGAGTGGCCGTTCTATTCAAAGCGCAATTTACAGGGATGGAGAAGCAGTGAATATTACCGATTCGGCGAGTCAAGCCAATCGGTATTCGACTAAGAATGGAAGAACGGTGTATGGTGGCGGAGGCGTTCTTCCCGATATTGTACTAGACCCCTACAAAGAAATAGAGTTGCTTGAGGCTTTAGAGGATAAACATGCGATATTCAAATTTGTCACGCAATATGTTTCGAAGCTAGAGGCTATAGATGATCCCCGCGCCTATCGTTTTGAGGATTACGACCAATTCGTTGATTACATTACGTCCGATGCAGTGAAGTTGGAGTTCGCAGCGGAGAGAGAATTAGAAGAATTAGAGCAAGTGGCAAAAAGTTACGCTTATTGGGACGATATCGAAAAGGATGTAAAGAGTGCTCAAAAAAGTATATTAAATGCCAAAGAAGCCGCCTTAGAAGAGCATCGCGATTTAATCGAAAACCTCATAGCTGAAGAAATCGTCTCGCGATTTGCGTATTTGGAGGGGCGTTTAATTCGAAAGTTGCAATTTGATCCAGAAATTCAGGAGGCATTGGAAGTGTTAAAATCGAAAAGTAAGTATCGGCAAATTCTCTCGAAAAACTAGCAGTTAATGGCCAAATTTTTAGGGATAGAAACGGGGACTTCAGTGTGTTCCATTGCCGTATTTCTCGATAATGAGCCAATTGCCGTGCGACAGGAAGAAGGGAGAATTCACAGTGAAAAGTGCGCTGTTTTTATACAAGAGTGTTTGGAGGAAGCGCAAATGACGGCTTCGGAAATATCTGCAATAGGTGTGAGTAACGGTCCTGGTTCTTATACGGGTTTAAGAGTAGGCTTATCCATAGCTAAAGGTTTAGCCTATGCTCAAAACATTCCTATTATTGCGCTGGATTCTTTAGAAATAATGAGTAGTGTCACCCGAAAACACTACTGCGATAGTGACTATTTACATCTTCCAATGATTGATGCCCGCCGTCGGGAGGTATATATGGCGTTATACTCCCCCGATGGAAAAGAACTGGAGCCGGTTCAAGCTCAAGTCATAGACGAAGCCTGGTTGGAACAGTGGAAGCATAGCTCTCCGGTTCTGCTCAGCGGGGATGGATGCTGGAAGGTAAAAGAAGCGGGAGGACAGATTCCACAGTGGAAGGAGACATCTGTGCGAGCTTCAGCCGAAAACATGGGAGACTTGTTATTTGCTGCCTGGGGTCGAAAAGAATTTGCTTCTACAGCCTATTTGACGCCAAAATATTTAAAAAAACCTAATATAACCCGTTCCAATAAAACTCTTCTATAAGATTTTGCGTTTATAGTAATAGTATAGGATATAAAATACTATCGTAAATCAGATTGATAGGCAGTTAGTTACATATATTTATATCCATAGATAAAAAGTTGGTACAGTTTATGCATTAGTCCTATGTATAATCTAACAACATAAAATTGGAACAATGAGTAAGGACAAAAACGAAAACGTAACATTGCGAGAAGGTGGAGACAAAGACATCCATTTGGACTATGCAGATTTGAGAAAAGCTGTACTTGTTTTGCGAGCAGTGAATCACAAATTGCGCCAGCGCATTATCAATTTATTAGAAGAGAACGAGTCTTTAACCGTAACTGATATTTATATCAAATTGCGATTGGAGCAGAGCGTTGCTTCTCAGCATTTAGCGATTTTGAGAAGAGCCGGAGTGGTCAATACAGATCGTGATGGGAAGTTCATCTATTACTCTATAGATAACGATAGATTGGCCCAAATCAGCCGCTTAGTAGAGGATCTAGCGGGTTAAAGAGTTACTTTACGTAAAGTTTGTAAAGCAACTGATTAGTAAGAGTTTATAAACTTTTTTCAAAAAAATATTGCAGATTCAAAGTATTGACTATCAATTAGATAGCAATGCCAGTACTTGTGATGGGGGCTTTCGTTCCATGCGCCCCCTTTGAATTACGATTTTTTATATGCATATTTGTTTCTACTTAGGTCACATATCATAAAATAAGAAAACGCATGGAACGAACGACAATTACCTTCAACAAGGAGCGGCTCAAAACATCGGTAGAGATGTTGCGAGCTCTGGCTCACCCTCTAAGATTAAAGATCTTAGAATTTATCGACAGTCGAGGAACTGTAAATGTCAATAAGATATACCACTCTTTAGGCATTGAGCAGTCCATTACATCACAGCATTTGCGGATTATGAGACTCGCTGGAGTTTTACACGCTCGCAGAGAAGGAAAGTTTGTGTATTACAACATAGACTATCCGACAGTATTAAAGGCAGAAAGAGCGATAAAGAACTTTAAAGCTGCTGAAAAAACAACTACTATAGAACAGTAATCTTTACTATCCCATTTTCATTTTCTTTTTCCCATCCCCCCCCCATTCCAAAAACAGTAAACCTTTTTTAAGCGCGGCAAATTTGTCGCCAACGCTTAACCCATTGAGATCTCGATGATTTCAAATGGCAATATCTGCTATTTGGGTTCATTTTATTTATCAAGTATAAGCGGCTTATTCTTCCTCTTTGGGCTTCTTCGATGTATCGGACATGAAAAAGTCTCTATAAAATAAGAGGAGGAGTGCAACCCCAGTGGTTATGGCGGCATCTGCGATATTAAACACAGGTTTGAAAAACTCAAAAGTATTGCCTCCCCAAAACGGCAACCATTCGGGCCAGGTAAATTCAAAGAGCGGAAAGTAGAACATATCTACCACTTTACCCATAAGAAAAGAACTATATCCTCCGCCCTCCGGAAAGAGGACAGCAGGATCTCCGTAGGCGGTAGAAGAGGAAAAAAGAATGCCGTAAAACAAGCTATCGATGATATTGCCAACCGCTCCGGCAAAAATGAGTCCAATGCTAATTAAAAGACCGGTTCTTTCTTTTACCTGGATTAAAGTTCGCATCAGGTAGATGAGAAAAACTGCGGCTAATACGCGAAAGAGGGTTAAGAATATTTTCCCCCATTGTCCTCCAAAGGCCATACCAAAAGCCATACCTTCATTTTCGACAAAATGAATTCTCGCCCAGGACTGTCCCAAAAGCAGGAACTCTTCGCCGTATGTCATATTGGTTTTGATCCAAAGCTTGAGACTTTGATCCAAAATGAGAATGGTAAAAATGACAACAGTAACCCATGTAATTTTTTGGCGTTGATCGGTCATGTCTTTGGGTTTACTTATCTCGTTTGTTTTTTGCCTCAATGGATAGTGTAGCGTGGGGTACAGCTTTTAAGCGCTCTTTGGCGATGAGTTTTCCTGTATCCCGGCAAATCCCGTACACTTTTTTGTGAATTCTTTCTTTAGCTTTTTTCAAGTGCTGAATATGTTTTCGCATGCGACCAGCGTGTTTGACCGTTGACTCATTTTCGACGGATAGTGCACTGTCGTCCATCCCTTTTACCTTGTCATTTTCGTTATCCTCCATGAGTTGCTCGTAGTAAGCTAACTGATTTTCAGCACGTTCCAATTTTTCGTTTATAATTTGTTCAAATTCATTGAGTTCTTCATCAGAATATCTGGTTTTCATAACTATTTTTATTTTTTGCAACTAATAGGGGTTCACCGACCTGGAAAACAGCTAAAAATTATGCTGCAAATATACATTTTTCTCTCCTTCAAGGAAGCATCTACTAGAGCTGATGAAATGAATGCAAATTTTTCTATATCAGAGCAGTATCCTTAGGGGCTAACTGATTTGTCTCCTTAAGATTGGCAAAGTAGCTGAAATTTGCTTATATTTACATAACACTCTATAAAACCAGAGATTATGAAATATTTTGTATCAATTTCAATGATTATTTTATCACTTTCCTTTAGCAATGTGCTTTTTTCCCAAGTTGAGGATGAAGCACCGACGGAGAGCATGACGGTGAAAGAAAGTGCAGAGGAGGAAAGTTCTCCTATAATGTATACTCAAGGCATAGGCTTGAAGACCGGATATTACACGACAGTTGCTTTAAGTTATAATTTGTCTTTTTCTGAGCATTCCGCCTTAGATGTTAATTTTGGCTATAGAATTCCAGGCGGATGGTTAGGAAATGGTGATAATACCAGATTAGGAGGTGTCGTTGCCTACCAGTATCACTATTTTCTCAATAATAATCCCGAACGATTGTGGTCCCTATTTGGGACAGCGGGAATACATTTAGCTCAGGCGGATTACACTGACCGAGGTGGACTTAGAGATTATGGTGAAACTTTTTTGACTTCTGGTGTAACCTTCGGTCTTGGATTAAGTGTGCGATGGGGCAGAGTCAATATCGATGGTGCTTTAATGCCAGCTTATGACTTTCTCAACCCCGAGTATGGTGGAGGGGATTTCTACTGGTTGAGATGTTCTAATGTTTCCCTAAGATATATGTTTTAGGTTAAACTAGTTAGAGAAAAACTTTTAGCCCTATATGATTTTTTGGGCTTGACCTTTACAATCCACATTCTGGGCCTCTTGTCGCTTTTTCTAAGCTGCTGCTGTGTATGTTGATGTTATTATGAACTCTTTATATATATTATATTGTTGTTTTTATAGTGTTAACATAAACAAGGGGAACTTGTGTGCGAACAATTATTGTATTTTTATTGGCAGTCTGTTGCTCAAGCCTTCAAGGTCAGAGTCAAGCAGCTTTATCCTTTTACGAGCAAGGTAAAGACAGTTTAGCTAGTGGCAACTTTGCCGCGGCCATTCAACTTTTTACAAAAGCCATAGAGCTATATCCCGAATACGCTGAAGCTTACCTGAACAGAGGAAACGCAAAAATTGACCAGCCGGATCAAGCGATTAAGGATTATAATCAGGTAATAAAAATAGATCCTCAGTATGCGAAAGCATATTTTAATCGAGGATATGTATTACGGCAGCTCAATGATGTAGAAGGGGCGATCCAAGATTACAAAACCGCGATAGAAAAAGACTCAACATTTAAGGAGGCTTATATCAACTTAGGGAATTCCAAGTTGATGCTCGGAGACACTTTAAGCGCAATGAAGGATTATTCATTGGCTATAGAAATATTTCGAGAGTACGCTCTGGCTTATAATAATAGAGGCATTGCGAACCTGGGCTTAAAAAGATATGAGTCTGCTTTAAACGATTTTGACACAGCCATAAGCCTAAAAGGGGAGTATCCTTTAGCATTAAGTAATAAGGGTTTAGTTTATTTCAAAATGGGCGAATATGATCAGGCGCGCAAAATTTTTGATCGGGCGCTATCCCAGAATGACAACTTATCTATGACCTACACCTACAGGGGCATGTTGTATCGCGAGGCAGAACGATGGGATGAGGCGCTAAATGATTATGACAAAGCTCTGCAAATAGACTCAACGGCGTGGATGGCCTACAATAATAGAGGACAACTTAAGGCTCATTTGGAAAAATATGAGGATGCAATTCACGATTTTGATCGAGCCATTCAATATCGCTCTGATAATGCAATAACAATTTATAATAGAGCCATAGTGCACCACAAACGCGGGAACTATCGAGCGGCCATTAAAGACTTTAATAAAGCGATTGAGATGCGGCCCAATTATTCTTTAGCATATGCCGGACGCGCTGTGACAAAAAGAGAATTACAACTTTACTCAGCGACGGTATCCGACTGCACAAAAGCATTGTCAATAAATTCTAATCAACCTAAAGTATTTCACAACCGAGGAGTAGCCTATTTTGAAATGAGTGAGTATTCACGAGCTATACTAGATTTTGATTCTGCAATTATTTTAGACAATGAATACGGAGAAGCCTATTTCAGCAGGGGTTTAGCTTACCGGACATTAAAGCAATACGAGCGAGCCATTGAAGACTTCACGGAAGCCATACAAAGAGAAACTTCTCTCAGCTTATCGTATGGCAATCGTGGGTTCTGTAAGGCCAAGTTGGGCCAACACCAACTCGCATTAGCAGATTATAACACAGCGATTGAAATTGACGATACCTATGCGATTGGATACAATAATCGAGCGAGTTCCAAGATGAAATTAGAGGATTATGAAGAAGCAAAGCGCGATTATGATAAGGCCATACAAATAGAACCGCACTTTGCTGAAGCATATAATAACCGAGGTAGGTGGTGGTTTAGAGAAGGGTTATTTCAGGAAGCCGAACGAGATTTTTCCGAAGCGATAAAATACAAAGAAAGCTATCTGAATGCCTATGGAAACCGAGCGCTTGCACACACAAGGCTCGGGCAACTGGAAGCGGCTATATCTGATTGGACCGAGGCATTGAGGATAGCCCCTACTTACAGTTTGGCCTATAACAACAGAGGGGCATTGTATTATGAGACCAATCAATACCTTAAGGCTTTGAGTGACCTCAATTCTGCTATACGTTATCAAGTAGATTATGGTGAAGCTTTTCTCAACCGGGGATTAACCCACTTTCAATTAGAAAACGAGCAATTAGCTATTGCGGACTTCAATGCTGCCATTACTATAGATCCGTCTGCTACCAAGGCCTTTGTCTATCGAGGGATAGCCCTTTATTCCTCCGGAGCTGTAAAAGCTGCAAAGAGAGATTATAAGCGCGCTTTGCAATTAGAACCAAAGAATGAGAAAGCACTCTGTCATTTGGGCATTTTAGAAATGGAAAGGGGAGATCATGCTGAGGCCTTGAGGCATTTCCGATCGGCCATAGCATCAGATGAGAGTTATGCGGAGGCCTATTATCATTTTGGTCGCTTACAGCACCGACAGGGCTATATTGAGTCGGCGATTGAAAAATATAATCGGGCAGAGGAGCTGGGGCGTTCAGACGTAAATCTCTATTTAGAAAGGGGCAAGGCTTTTATGGAAGTTAATAATCAGGCGGCGGCTTGTTTGGATTGGAAAAGAGCCAATCTAATGGATGAGCGCGCGGCTCGAAACTTATTAAGGAAGCACTGCAATTGAAGACTCTGAATTTATATTGAATAAGTCTTATTACATTTGTACAAAGACTCAATAGATAATGATTAGCTCAATGAATATAGTAATGTCCAAGTGGTTGAATAAAGCACTTAATGAGCGATGGAGGCGAAAGTTGGAAACAAAAAACTTATTGGCTCGATTAGTTGAATTATTTATATTTCCTTTTCTCAAAGGCAGGGAGGGTCGCCAACGAAAATATTGGAGAGATAAAGAGCTCCCATATCGTCCAGTTTTCATTATTGGTGCTCCTCGTTCTGGCTCTACTTTATTATATCAACTTTTAGTTAACCGTTTTGAATGTTTATACATAAACAACTTTACACATATATTCGCAAGAGCTTTATTCACGGGCTTCACTCTATTTAACAGATGGTTTCGAGTTAGGAGGTCGATGCCCCTGAGGTCGAATTTCGGTGAAACTCAAGAAGCGGGCTGGAATGGACCGAGTGAGTGTGCTCGGTTTTGGTACTATTATCTTCCAAAAGAAGGTCAACCACTTGAACTAACTGAGGTGACCTCCGAAACAAAATTATTTTACTCAGACTATATTAATGGTCTTATCAAAAAATATAACAAGCCATTTGTTTTTAAAAATTTAAGTAATGGATTAAGGGTCGAATTTTTAGAAGAAACTCTACCTCAATCTTTTTACATTTATATAAAAAGAGCACCTTATTATGTTGCACAATCTATATATCTGGCAAGAAAAAAAAAGGGAATATCAAGAAAGGAGTGGTGGAGTTTGAGAGTGCCTGATTATGAAAAGTTGCTCGGAAAATCTCAAATGGAGATCGCTGTTGCACAGACATATTTTACTGAAGTAGCAATTAATAAACAAGTTGAGCAGCTAAATAATAGCCAGTGGATTAGCATAGATTATAAATCAGTTGTTTGTAATCCATATGAAACAATAGAAAAAATCAACAAAAAAATAGATCTGGGGAAGGCCGTGGGTAATTTGAATAAGGAGGAAATCTACAATGGCAATCATAGCAAATTGAGTCAAAAGGAAATTGAAGAACTGGAGCATTACTTAAGAAAATACTATGGAGAGGAAGCAAAGTTCAAATAAAACAAGGTATCGAGAATATTGTAGTGAAAATCACGTGAGGTTGTTTATTCAGCCATGGTGGTTGGATGCAGTTGCAGGGGATTCGTGGGAAGTAGTTCTTGATTTAGCAGGGGAGGAAATCATGGGTGGCTGGATATATAAATTAAATAATAAATTTGGGATTTCATACATAGGCATGCCTTTATTATCGCCTTACCAAGGCGTGTTTTATAATTATCCCAGCGGTCAAAAACCTAGTAAAAGACTATCTTTTGAAAAAAAGGTAATTGAACATTTAATAGAACAGCTGCCCCCAGTGAGATATATCAACCAAAGATTTCATCATTCATTTAAGAATTGGATGCCTCTCTTTTGGAATGGGTTTTCTCAAACCACTAGATACACCTATCTAATTAATGATATGAGCTCATTAGAGGATTTGTGGAGCTCTTTTGATTCAAGCACAAGGAGAACAATCCGAAAAGCCGAAAATCGATATAAACTAAAGGCTGTCAAAAGCAATGACTTAGCAGTGTTTTTTAAGTTGAATGAAAAAACATTCGTCAGGCAGAATAAAAAACCACCCTATAGTCGCGAATTTTTAAAACAAATTGATACATCGGCTAAAGAAAAGGATTGTAGAGTTATATTATTAGCTGAAGATCCTAAAGGATGTGTTCACGCAGGAATCTATATTGTTTGGGATCACGACACGGCCTATTATTTAATGGGCGGCGCAGATCCGGACTTGCGAAACAGCGGTGCTTCTAAATTTCTACTCTGGGAAGCAATTCAAATGATGTCTGAAAAGGTCAACACTTTTGACTTTGAAGGAAGTATGATTGAATCTATTGAAAAAGTATTCCGTTCCTTTGGCGCAGAACCCACGCCGTATTTCCGAATCATGAAATACAAATGGCCATTTAATTTTCTAAAAATACTCAACCACTAATTTGAAGGTCAAATATTATATACAACACCGGTCTCAAAAATTAGACGCGGCTGTCCGATATGTATGGGAGCATTTAGGTAGAGACTATAATATTGAGTTTCAAAAGGTAGAACAGATTGAAGAGTGCCATGTTTCTTTAGGTTTTGACTCTCATTGCACATTTACTCTCTCTAATTTTTTTTTGCAGAATATGGAGTCCGGGGTATTTTCATGGAAAGAAATGCTCAATTTAGAGGATCAACGGCCCATAGTTCTAAACGAGTTTCGAGCGCCGGACTTCCTGTTGTCTTCTTTTTACCTACTGAGTGGAATGCAGGAATGGAGTTCTTTTTCAGCCGATCGTTTCGGACGTTTTCCCTATGTGGAGAGTTGCCAAAAGTATTTTGGAGGCTGTGAAACGGCATGGGTCGATGAGTATTTTGAAGAAATATTCAATATAATCAGTGATAAAATAAGTATCCCAAAACGAAAAGAGGAACCCACGGAGGTTGTTTTGACCCATGATATTGATCATTTGCAATGGCCCATTGTACAAAATATTTATTCTCTTGCAAGAGATAGCTATCAGTCTAAGGGGATTCAGCCATTGAAAAAGATTCGGTTTTTGCTTAGGAATACTCGCAGGAATTTAGAGGAAATCATCCAACTTGAGAAGAGATTTAATACAACTTCCATTTTTTTCTGGCTTGTTGAGCAGGGCCCCGGTCAATATGGAGTGAAAAACGCAGACTATTCATCTGAAGATCGTTACGTTCAAAAAGTAATGGATGTTGTCGACGATGTTGGAGGTACAAATGCTTTGCATAAGTCGAGTAAAGCTCAAAGTATAACCCAAGAGTTACAAAAATGCAATCGATTATCCGAGATTAATCGGTTTCACTATTTGATGTTTTCACTAAAAAACCAAGGTGAAGAGCTAGAGTTTTCGGTGGATCAGGACTATAGTTATGGATTTGCTGAGCACTATGGTTTTAGAAACTCGTATTCCAAACCGTTTCACCCTTTCGATTTTGATAATTGGGAGCCCTTTTGCTTTTTAGAAGTTCCACTCACCATTATGGATACCACATTTACGACATATTTGAAACTCTCACCTGATGAGGCGCTTGAGAGGCTCAAAGAGTTTCTAGGTGAGCATCAGAACAACTCTTTTGTTAGTATATTATGGCATAATGATTATTTCAACCCCTTCAAATTTAGCGGGTGGAAGGAGGTGTACGAAGCACTGTTAGTTGAACTGTTTGAGAAGGGATCGGCTAAAGTTTTGACCCCTCGGGAAGTTGAAGAGAAATATAGAATTTACGAAAAAATTTACCATTAGGACCAAAAGGCAATCAGTTGTTCAAAACCCATTCTCTCTTTGACTATTCGCATGTTCTGTCCTTCAGATTCGTAACCAATTACTTTCGGAAATGGCCAACTACAATGCATAGAATAGAGGGAAAAGGTGTTGGCACCAACAGCATCAATAACCAGACAATCTCCTTCCTTTGTCTCGGGAAGACTTATATTTTCTGCAACGATGTCTCCGGCAAAGCAGAGTGGGCCGGCGATATCGTAGGACCGGAGTGGAGCGTTAGCTGCTGCCCCCAGGATTGAATAGGCAAAAGGTGGAGGAGTACTGGTATATGCCTGCCTGGGAAACATATTAGCACCCGTTTGAGCTATAATGGTTGGTCTGCTTTTGTGGTGAATAACGTCAGAAATTTTGGTGCAAACCCAAGCGTTTTGAGTGTGAAAGTATTGCCCCATTTCTGTAATAAGCGTATATTTATCCCACAGGTGACCAAAATCATTTTGTAAAACCTGGCCCAAAGCTTTAGCCTTTTGTAGTTCCTTCCGAGGCAACTCTGCTAAAAGTCCTCCGCCAATATCTATATTAGACAGCGGACGAAACCCTACCTTTTTTCTCTCGACTTCTATGGCTTGGCAAAGTTCATCGAGCAGGGTAAGAGCATTGACAAATGGGGTAATGTTATTCATTCCACTTCCTAGATGAAAGTGCAGACTATCTAGGTTTTCGATGGATGAAAAGGCCTCGATAATTTCTTCCTTTCTTTTAATGGAAACGCCAAACTTTGATCTTCTCTGGCTGACATCAAAAATATCATTTACTCGGGTTTGAACCTGAGTGTTGATGCGTAGACCAATATGTGGAAAAGGGAAGGGGCTAATTTTTTTTAAGTCCTGAAGAGAATTGGCGTTGATTAAAAGGCGATCCTTCAAAGGAAGAATCAATTCCAATTCCTCTTTTCTTTTTGCCGGCCCATCGTATACAATGTGAGCGTCTGAAGCCTGAGCGGCCAAAAGAACCTCTGCTACAGAGGCGGCTTCATGTCCAAAGCCGGTTTTTCCAA
>Ga0307966_1000591_pt1 | contig 30023 bp, 21 predicted proteins | sample OrgLakmetagen646_FD_203141 | JGI IMG/M metagenome (GOLD analysis project Ga0307966, IMG submission 203141) | Saline water microbial communities from Organic Lake, Antarctica - #646 | ecosystem: Environmental > Aquatic > Non-marine Saline and Alkaline > Saline | place: Antarctica: Organic Lake... | reverse complement strand
TGGTTATATACGCTTCTTCGGCAAATATCTTATTGCCGTCTATTGTAACTTCGCCGGGCATTCTCCAATATTCAATACTGATCGCCGGTGGTGTCCAACTCCAAATACTGCCCCCTGTTGGGCGCTCCCCTCGTGTTTCCCATATAGGCAACGAACCTCCAGGCGATGATGTGGACCAACCTGAGGGTGGAAATGTGGAACCATTGACGGGAGTCGCGGGGGTGCTCGTCGCCGCAATGTATACCGTTGCAGTGCTCGCGCCTTGCTCTCCGGGATTGCCTTGAGGCCCCTCTGCACCTGCGTCGCCCTTCGCACCGTCTGCGCCGGGTAGCCCTTGAGGGCCATCAGGGCCAGGTATTCCTTGAGGTCCATCAGTGCCTTGAGGTCCTTTAATCAGGGACCATGTGTAATCACCGGGGTTTGTTGACTCTGTAGCCGTGGTCTTATTGGGGGCAACACCTATATAGTCTTTTCCGGTCGAAGTATTGCTCAGGCCAGCGCCAGCTGACGAGTCCGCGTACTTGAACCATATATAGCGAGGTGTGCCGTCCGCTCCAGGCTCTCCTTGGATCCCATCGGTCCCATCTAAGCCGTTTGAGCCGTCAGCGCCCTTAATCAGGGACCATGTGTAATCACCGGCGGTTGTTGACTCTGTAGCCGTGGTCTTATTATAAGCAACACCTATGTACTCTTTACCTGTCGGAGAGTTGCTTAGGCCGCCGCCTGAAACATTATCGGCATACTTTACCCAAATGTAGCGGGAAATGCCATCAGCGCCTTGAGGACCTTTAATCAGAGACCAAGCATAGTCACCGGGGTTTGTTGACTCTGTGGCCGTGGTCTTATTATAAGCAACACCTATATAGTCTTTTCCGGTCGAAGTATTGCTCAGGCCAGCGCCCAACGCTGAATCTGCATATTGGATCCATATATAGCGAGGTGTGCCGTCCGCCCCAGGCTCTCCTTGAATACCTTCGGTACCGTCCAGGCCATCGGAACCTTTGAACAGAGACCAAGTGTAATCACCGGGGTTTGTTGACTCTGTGGCCGTGGCCTTATTAGTGGCTACACCTATGTACTCTTTACCTGTAGGTGAGTTGCTTAAGCCGCTGCCGGAGGCATCGTCGGCATATTTAAACCACACGTATTTGGGCTCACCGTCTGCGCCGTCAGCACCTTTGAATAAGGACCAAGTGTAATCATCAGTATTTGTTGATTCTGTGGCCGTGGTCTTGTTAATTGCGATGCCTAGGTACAATGTATTGGCGGTTGGCTCCTGGTACAGCCCACCGGCGATAGGGTCATCGGAATAGGCAACCCAAGTATACAAAGATTCGCCGTTCTCCCCCGGCTCTCCGGGAACGCCGTCTGTACCTTTGATGAGTGACCACGCGTAAACGGCTGGATCCGCTAACTCGACCTGCGATAGCTTGTTATAAGCGAAGCCAATATAGAGCTTGCCAACGGGGTCGTTGCTTATGCCTGTACCGTCGTCAGCGTCAGCGTACTTCACCCAGGTGTACCGAGGCTCACCGTCCTCTCCGGGCTCTCCGGGGATCCCTTGAGGGCCTCGTAGAACTTCATCGTCGACCGTCGTAGAGGTTACGGGGCCGTCAACTGCGCTTGAACGTGCGCCGCCATTAGATTGACTGCCGACCCAGTACTTCCATCTGGAAGCCGCGCCCACGATGTGCTCATAGCTTTGCGCATCTTGAACATAAGCGATGACGGCAGCATCGACGAACGTGGGTTCGGCTGTCGCATCCGGCCATTCCACGGCAAAGACCAGAACTCCTGCATGGCCGCCGGACGCGATGTAGGAGGGGTTTAACCAAGTCAACGTGTTTGCGAACAGCACAGGTGTAGCCGCCAAGCTTATAGGGGCGGGAGGGGTGAACACAATGTCTTTGAGAGTTTCATAATAATCGTAAGTGAGACTGGCTACGTTTGAAGTATCGCCAAAAACTCTCGATTGTGATTTCAAAACGACCCAGTAAAAGAGCTCACCAGATACCTTTGGTGTGTCGTCATAGTTGTCAACATCCAGCGTCACGGCAATCTTTGCCGCAGTTGAGATATCATTGGTGACACTTCGGTACACGTGGACTTCTGAATGATTGTCGTAATTGGTGCCGTCCGCACGATTTGCGGGCAGTGTCCAAGTCAGGCTCACAATTTGAAGGCGTTCTCCGGTGGCCGAGGCGGAGAGGTCAACCACGTCCGGTGGAGGGTTGGAATTAGCGGAAACAACGCCTGTTGTTGCCATCGTGGATTTCCCACCATTCAGCCCTCTGGCGCGGATGCCAAAAATCAGATTCTCGATTGTGGCGAGGTTCGGTAAGTTGAAAGGCGACTCTGTTGCTGTTCCGATTAACTTGAAAAGTAATTCGCCATTTTCACTAAGCTCTTCGTCTTCATTTACGAAAAACTCGTAATACGCAATGTTTGGACTACCTGATTCTAGAAAGCGCAAAGAGCCCTTTGAGTCTGCGGTGAAATACAAACTGGGGCTGTATGCCAACAGGTCAGGCTGCATAAGACCTTCGTCGAATACAGGCTGCGGTGGAATGTATTGGTCAAAGAACGCGGGTGGGTTCGCGATTGCGTCATCTGCCACGTTCCATGCAAGCTGTGTCCAATCAAATCTGGTTCCGGCGACCTTGGCCGATCCGTCGTCACTAGGAGTTACGCTCTCAAGTTTTACGTAAAAGGCCTCCGATAGTCCTAGTTGAAGACTCTCGCTGGCTATGGCGATGATGTCCCCCGGCTCTAAATAATTGCCGTTCATTATGTACGTGAGCTCAACTTCTGCTGCCGAACGACTCGTCCGGACAATCTCTTCCGCTCTTGCAAGTGCGTGGTAAGCGGAGGTGATGCCGCTTACGTTTATGTCGCCGTTCAGAATAACGCCGTTGTCTTCTGCGAGCAAGTCTGCGTAGAGCCCTTCTTGAGCGGGCTGTCCTACTACTACGTCAAAGTCAGTTACAGAAGCATCCCTGGTCGACCAAAACAGATTGCCGTCTGGATCTTCCAGCGTCGCCGCGAGGCCCCAACGAAAGTATCCGTATACCCCGCCCCGGATCAAATACTCAGTGTTTGCCGCTAGTTGAACAGTTGCCGAAGTCACCCCGTCGACAAGATAGCGCGGGTCACCAGATAAAATCAGTCCCCCTGTAACATACATACCTCCCGGAGAGTATTTACCTTCGTCTAGCAAAGTGTAGTACAAAGCATTGTTGCCGATAGAGGCCGTATTTTCGCGGATCGAGGGAACATAATAATCAGAAGCTTTGCTGATCTCAAAAGAGCCTTCATACTCCATGAAATGGCGGAGATTGTACGTACCTGCAACGGCGGTCTTTATCTTCCAGACAAATACTTTTTCTTCACCGAAATTATCAGTGTAAAGGCCCGGCTTTTTTACCGCGTGATCGTTCAAGAATACACCCGAGGCCCGTCCAGCGCTCCACCCAGCAACTGGGGGGTACAGCTTGCCGCTTTTAGGGATTACCACAGGCGCATTATCCGCAGTATTCTTAGCGGGCCAGGAAGCCGAACTTCTTTTGAAATCCAAAACTTCATCAGTGAATTTGACGGTTGCAGAGTTAAGTCGCTGATCTGCTTTGGGGTACTTGATGACAACACTTTCGCCCAGAACCAAGTCATCGTCAGTCAACGTATTGGCGATTTCAAGGCCTTCATTGTTTTCGCCAGGATACTGCAGGCTCAGCTTATACTTTCCTTGCGACCACAGCAAACGCGCGCCACTCATTGTGTCCAAGATCTCTTCAATATTTTCTCTGAAGGGCTTTGCTGTGTCTAAAAGCAAGCTGCACTCGTACAGTGGGATGTCTCTTTTGACCAGTGAGTCGTCGCTACCGATCGGCTTCCAAATTAAACCTCCCACTTCTGCGTCGAGCAACACTTTACGATTGCACACTGCCGCTGCGGCTTCAAAACTGTCCAAATCTAAAACTGAAACGTCCAGCTTTCTGAATTCGAGCAGGTAGTCAAGGAGAACCCAAGCGGGGTTCGCGGAATATATGTAATTGTTAGTCAAAGCACCGCCAATCACTCGCCGAACGCCACGGCCTTCCGTTAGGAAAGTTACATCCGGAACGCCGTTGAATTGGGGCTCATCGCGATTAAGGCGAAATCCGCAAGTCGCGTAAGCCATGTCAGTGAATACGGCATCGCTTCTGTCGGGCACATTGTTGGTGATAAACTGATTGGCGTTGCCCCCCTTGTAATCAATCTCAATTCGGTACCCCGCAGTACCTTTTGTAAGATTCGGGTCATCCCGCGTCAAATCGTCGTTTATTAGTATATCCAAAACACTGGTCAAGCCGCCGTAACAGAGCGCTTGCTGGAAAAACAAAAATTCCCTTTTTGTGCTGCCTGCGGGACCAAACGACGCTTCAAAAGTCTTGTTTGCTGTGCTGGAGCCCGGAGTAAAAGAGCTAAACACTTTGTGAAAAACCCTGGCACCGCCGATTTTGTTGCGGCCATAGGCAATCGGCAGCGACTCCATGTCGCCCTCAGTCACAACTTCAAAGCCTTTCCGATCATCGGCGGCCCGTTTCAGCTCTTCTTCCATCTTTTTCTTTTGGCGGTGCTGATAGAGAGATGAGCCTGCGGTCAGTCCAATCGCGATCAATGTACTTGTTGCAATAGCCATTAGTTCTTCCCCCACATTAACTTGACTTGTTCGGAGCCCTCATACACATGGTCAAAAGCGGTGTCAGCAGGGTTCCGCTGCCTCAGGCTGGTCCGCGACGTGTAAATTCCGTCCGTCGCATCCAAAGCCGCCATTGGGTTAGAGCCTGTCACTTTGGCTATTGCGTTCCCTTCCTCTCCCGTTTCAAACGAGACATCAAGGCCTTGCACAATTCCTTCATAGATGGTAAACAGCGCACCTAACTCTGGCTCTTCTGTCGTGGGGTTCAAGAAGCCGACCTGTACTCGCAAGAGAGCACCGATGAAAGCATCTTGATACATGTTAGAGATTTGATTGTCCACGTCGTTTAAAAGCAACTCGTACAAAGATCGATCTACAACGGAGACAGCTTCTGGCGGGGTCACCCCCGCGAGGAGCTCGGAAGAAACATAGGTGCCGTCCGGCAGGATCAAATCTCGGTAGTAGTCCGTCAAAAGAAGGTCTTTTATTTTTACGCAAAAGAACTTTTCAGCAGAAGGATTCTGCAGCAGAGCCGTTTGCAAGGGTGTGAGCGTTATCATACTTTCTCCACAAATGTGAGTTCGCCATTATCCATAAGGACACCGTCCGTAAACGCCATGCCCTTGACATTACCTAGATCAAGGTAAGCTTTCATAATTACGTCGTCTTTCCACTTAAAAAGTACCGTCGAGAAAGATGTGCGAAGGCGAGGAGTGACTTCAACTAAGCCATCGCCGTTGCGCTCTGAAACTGTCAAGTACACTTTCGGGTCTGCGCCAAACTGTATAAAGGTGCCGGCAGGAATAAAACTGTTAGTTGTGAGAAGAACCGCCGACAGGTCCACCGTTCCTGTGGCGTCTTCAATCACCTCTGAAGGCTGCCTGCTGTGCACTGCCCCGTAATTTTGAGGCATTCTTATGTTGTATGCGTCGGTATTCCCTTTCTTAGCAATCAGCGCAAAAAGAGCGTTGGAAGAAAAACTGAGAGGTTCCAGCCTTGCCGAAACCTCCCAGCGGTGCCCACTACGCTTTCGCGCGCTGCGCTTTAAAGAAAGGGAATCCGAGACAAAAGTTGGGACATTGCTGTCGACCCGCACTGGCGCGGCAAACTTTGCAATAATCCCACCTGTATCGTCAAGGATTCCGTACATTATCTAATACCTTTTTCACGATTTTGTTGATTGACGCCCTGCGCAATGCTGGGCAGCATTTTATAGATCTCAGACTTGGTCTGCCGACTGATGTCGCCGGTAATGCTGAGGTTGATCACTTGCTGAGTTGCTCCGGAATTGCTCTTCATCCTTTCTGAAGGTAAGCTATTGTACGACGGGCCGTTGCTCGCGCCTACTAAGCCTCCTCCCGCAAAACCTTCAAATGATTTGCCTTGATTGATAGACTGAAGAAGTGCTAGGTTGCTCTTGGTAGCCTTAGCATTCACCACGAATTCCCGATTGGAAAGCCGTGTCATGATGCTGTCAGACGTACCCGTTCCTGCGCCCACTATCAGGCCGCCTGCGGCTGCTCCTGGTGTGTTAGAAGCCCAAGAGTTTGCTTCGCCTCCGCCTCCGAAGAAGCTTCCGGCAATGCCTATAGCTTTTCCGAGCCAGTCGACGCCGCCGACGCCTCCACCACTGCCCAGCCCTTTGAGCATGGAGCTAATTGATTGCCCCAGGAACTTGAATGCTGTTCCAATGTGACTGAAAAAGTTATCGTTTAAGAAAGTGCCGACTTCCACGAATTCCGCTTTCAGGTTGGCGAAGAAGCCCCCTGTGGCATCCACTTTCCCGCCAAACTTGGCGGTGGGATCGTCGGGATCTGGACCTCCTGTTTTGAACAAGCCCATTATAGACGAACCGTTACCGAGATTTGCCGCGCCTTCACCCATGTTCTTAAAGACGTTTTTGAACACGTCTGAGAACAAAGCGTTGGTCAGTCCTTGGCTAAAGTTATCAATGATCCCCATTGTGAAAGCGTCTGCGATACCATCTCTGAAGTCGCTCCAATTGCCTGTTACGATGTAGTCAGAAAGGTTGCTTTGGAAGCTGCCTTTGAGGCTTTCATTGAATGCTTCACCCGCTTTCTCTGCGGCGAGGAGCCTCGCTGAAAACTCACCAACACTCTTATTTAGGCTCTCAAGGTGTGCCTTCGCATCTTGGACATCGTCAGTATTGTTTGTGACGGCAATGTTATACCTAAGCTGCGCAGCCCTGATTGCTTCGAGTCTCTTCGTTAGCTCGGTAAGCTCTGCTGGTGACCTGTCGGAGAGCGCCTCAATAGTCAAGCCCAATTCATCCGACAACAAAGAAACTTTAGAGAAACTTGAAGTCAAGCCAGCGATGCGGGCGTCCAGGTCTGTTGCGTTCTGCTCCATTATTCGCACGCGCTGCGTTGCAAGCGAGTCAGCGGTAACTCTTTCAGACCCTGACTTTTCACTTGAAGAGTCTTCCGTAACAGCTGGTTTTCCTTGCCTTGCTGCAGTGTCGTTCCGGATAACTTTTATGAGTTCTTCCAGAGCACCGGTTAACTTGCCCATTTTGGAATTGTCTGAGGACAACGACCGGAACCTGTCGCCCGCTTCTTCCGTGATAAGCGCTAACGTCTTCGCCGCGTCCTGACCTGCGTTATCGTTAATGATCTTAGCGATGTTTCCTGGGAGATTGTCAGACAAGCTTATTTTGGCCAGGGCATCATTTGCCGTAGCCCCTGAATACAAGCTGTCTTGGATTCTCGAAGGAATCCTGGCAAAGTCAACTATGTCTTGCGAGATTCTGTCGGTGCCGTTTGAGATAACCTCAAACATCTTGCCTAAGCCCACTGATGCTTTATTAGCGATAGAGTCCAGGGCGTTGTTGGCGGTCATTAGGACAGTAACCACACCGTTAAATCTTTTCTTAAGCGTAGACAAAGCTGATGCCTGCGCTGGCGTAAAGAAGCCATCCTTCAGCCTGTCTTGTGCAACTTCAAAAGCTAATCCTGCTTTCTCAAACAGCGCTTGCATGTCTTGGGGGAGCTTTGCAATAGCCTCGATTGACAAGTCTACGTCGATCGTAGACCGCAAACTGTCCAGTGACTTCGAAAGGGTGCTGTTGATTACCTTCGCAGTTTGTTCAGCGTTGCTTGTGATGGTGCTTCTGTCGAGAATTAGGTCACTGATCTCTGCCCAGTTCTCAGCCGCAATAGCTTTATCGAGCTCTATCTTAACGACGTCCAGCTCGGTTCCCATATTGAGGAGACCCTTGAGGACTCCGGCAGGAACTTTTGCGATCGTCTTAGCTGCATCTACCCCGAAGCGGCTCAAGCCTGACAGGAACGACTCAGAGTCTGCGTACAACGCACCTTTGAGTTCCTTGCGGACTTTGTCTAAAGCCTCTCTTTCGGCCTTGATGTTTTGCGTCAAGTCAGTTCCCGTCAAAGATTTTGTGTCGCGAGCCGCGTAGAGTTTATCCAGACTACCAGCCAGAACCGCGAGACGTTTCTGCGCGCCAGTGGTTAAACGGTTGAATCCTGCAATAGTTGCATCAAAGCCACTCTTCGACAGAGTGCTGAGGATTCCGGAAGTGTTGGCCACTTCGCCGATTGACTCAATCTGCAATTTCAACGACGCAATAGTTGATAGAATGCTCTGATCGTCCCCGCCGGCTTTTAGGAGTTCCGCTCTATTTTCATTTAGTTCAATCTGCAGCGAATTCCATTCACGCATCTTAGCGACACTTGTCTTAACACCTTCCGGAATTTCTGTGCCGAAGACAGCCGCAACCTGCCGCGATCTTTCGTAAGCACCAATCGTGGTGGCTCTTAACGTTTTAGCCGCATCCAAATTTGTGAGGATTCCTTGTCGGGTCGCTGTTCTTTTGCTATTTACGACTTCCTGCGCTGCAGCCCGTTGTTCTTCCGGGGTGCCTGTTTGAATGGCAAGAACAAGCTTGTTTTGCGCGTTGACTACGGCTTTCGCCGCTGCTTTCATGTTTTCCAAGACAGGCTTGCTCAGTGCTGATCCCACTTTCAGCGACAACTCATCGAGGCCGGCTTGCTTCATCACCATGTTTGCCGTGACAAAACCGTCTCTCTGACTCAACGCTTCAAGCGCTTTACCTTGGTCCGCGAAAGCTTTCTCGTAAGCAGCCTTTATTTTGTCTGGGCCATCGTTGCTTGTGAGGTTCTTGATAGCTTCTCTGGACTTGAGTGCGGTTTCGAGCGCCGGTTGGATGACCGAGTCAAAGTTTGCCGCCGCTACCGCAAAGCCGGTTAAAAGATCTTCACCGATGTCCAGGCCGCCTGCGGAAGCAAGTTGCTTTATGTTCGAACCAAAGAAGGCCTGTTTCTCAGCAAATTTGACTAAAAATTCTTGTTGTCTCTTCTCGACAGCTTTCGTTAGTTTCTCGTCAAAGTCTTCAAAGATAGTGGTGGTTCCGCCACTCTCAAGTTGCCCTCTTTGACGCTCAATAGCACCAGTTGTGATTGCGGAGATCTCATTAAAAGAGCTCAGGTCTAAAATCGAGTCTCTCTTGATCGATGCTCCGGTTGCTTCTTTCGTATTAGTAACCAGTGACTTGAAAGATAGCTCAAACATGTCTGCCGCAAACTTCCTGGCACCCTTGTTTATAAGCGTTCCGGTGAGCTTTTGGACAGCAAACTGAGCTTGAATTTGGTCGTCCAATAATTGTGACGCGACTTCCTTTCTCTTGGGATCATTGGGCGCTCTGGAGAGCCTCTCTTGGGCGTCTGTGGCTTTCTTAGTTGCGCTTTCCAATTCCAAAAGCGCGCCGACGTACGAATTAGTTTCTCGCGCGTTGATGAGACCGCGTCTACTGAAATCCGACAGTGCGCTTGAGCCTGCGACAAGCTCAGCTTTAAACTCTGAGCCGACTGCTGTCATTTCTCCAAATCGCGTCACTAAGTCCGCAAACGGTCGGGAAACCGAGGGTTTAACGCTGGGTAGCAGATTATGGTCTGCCCCCCTTCCAGCGCTATTCACGGCCTCGCGCCGAGCACGGCCAGCTTTCGCCGCCCCTCCGAGAGCCTCAAGCAATTCGTCACCAGAAAGCACGCGATCAAACGTAAGCTCTCCCGCGAAGTATCTGTCAACAGCTCTAAAGAAAGATGCATCGCGATAGTCTAGAGTCCTGACTGTGCTTTCTATTGCAACATCAAGAGGGCTTTTCTCATTTTGTGGCAAGCGTGATATGGCTCTAGCAAACTTGTCAGCTGCTTGATTAAGCTCACGTAATTGCGTTTCGTCAAGAATACCACCTTGCTCAAATCTGAGCTGATCCATTTGACTGACAGTCTTGCCTATGCTACCAGTATACTTTTGGAATCTGCCAAATTCTTGTCCAGTCAGTTCTCCGGTATCAACTGTTTTCGCGGCAAATTTAATATTCTTAATGTTTTCATTCTCTGCCAGACCGGTGTTAATATTGTCCATTATCTTGGCAAAACGAGCGATACCACCTGAAGGCTCCATACCGAACAACTGCTGGACCTTGTCAATGGCATATTCGATTTTCTCGCCGAATGTCCCTTCAGGGCCAAACATCCAAAGGCTTAGCGCGCCCGCAGCCGCCGCAACACCTGTCAATATCAGGGTGGTTGTTCCGATAAAGGCGATAATTCGGAGGAAAGCGGCTCGCAAGCCCGTCAGACCGGCCCGTGCTATGCGAACCATCCCTCCGATAACGTCGTTCATGAGAACGCCCAACGCGGGGCCCAGGTTTTGAATTGTTTCGGAGATACTGTTTGCAAGATCGGTAAAAGTCTCTCCGCTAAAGCTCTTTAAAAGCTCGCCAATTTCGGAGAATGCACCGGCCTTGCCGATTGCGCCGCCTGCTACCAAGCCTTGGCTGCCGGTAATTTTGCCGAAAAGCTCGGTGATCGCTCCGAAGCCGACCCTGGCGGCTGGCCCCAAGAGCTGGAGGGCTGTGCTGAGGGAGTTGTAAATAACATTGCCCATCAGCTTGAATGCGGGAGTCACTACGGCTACTACTTTCATCACACTGCTTCTGAAACTGCCAAGAGCCGTTGCGAATCCTGCGAACCTGGCTTTTGCCGCAGCTAGTCCTGCTGCTCTTGCCGCTTTAGCCGCGCCTGCTGCTGCTTCAGAACCCACGACAGCCGTCCTGCGGCTGGCATAGTCGGTAGCGACACCAGCCGTCATCCCGTTACGCATGTTGCGAAGTCTTTCGCTGTTGATGCCGGGAGCCGCCGCCGCAATCGCAGAAGTGGAGGCATTCTTGAGCACTAAGTTGCGTGCCACTGAGAAATCTTTGAAAGCATTGGCCAACAAGCCGATACCTGTGACTGCCACACCAACACCTGCCGCGACAGCAATTAGCCTGCCGAGTTCGCCAGAGATGTCAGAAAGCGTATCGTCACTGCCCGCGAATGCGCCCATGCTGCCAAATAGGAGACCTAGCCCCCCAATGATCAAGCCTGTTTTTGAAGTAGCTACTCTCGCTAACAGTCCAAAGCCTGATCGGAATGCGTCAAGGGCTATCCCAAGACCAGCTTTTATTACTCTGCCTGAGCTTCGCGCCAAGCTTATTGTAGCGCTCACCACTCTCCCGCCGACTCCGTTAGGACCTAGTACGTTAAATACTCGGCTGCCGAAATTAACTACGGTGTCATATAGCGGGGCAAGCTTCCTGGCAAAGACGCCTGTCATTTTGCTGAACGCAGACTTTAAGTCGTTCAAGGCGAACAATCTCTCTCCGAAAATTAATCGGGCAAATGAGATGTTGCCGCTCACGTATTTGCTGCGGTTCTTGCGGATGTTTGCCATAACATCTGAGCCGACGTTTGCGATGTCGTTTGCAAACGTACCTAACACGCCCGGCCCTCTCCTGCGGCGTCCTCCGCCGAAAGCTTTTGAGAGTACCGCTGACATTCCTGCGGCTGCCGGTGCGATTGCATCAGCAAGGAAAGAGCCCGCGTAGACGCTCTTTGCATAGACCGCCGAAGCCAAGAAACTACCTTTAAGCATTTGCGTCAGAACCGCCGCTGACTGCCGGAAGATCAAGCCCAGACGCGCGGGGCCAATCAAGCCGTTTATGAGCAAGGGGATGCCGACGAGCGCTGATTCCAGAAATGAAATCGATTCAAAAGCAAAAGAAGAAGCAAATGCAGCGCCAGCTAGAAGACCCGATTTCCCTAGGCTCTTGATGATGCCAGCCATTTTTCCGCCACCACCGAGGCCGCCAACGGGCAGGAAAGGTGCCATGTAGCCGACAGCTCCTCCACCGCGTGGTCTCTTGCCTTTGGTTGGCCCTTTAGTCGCTGCTTCACCGAGTAGCAGGTTGCCGATACCTTGAAAGAGCTTCTGGCCTTTTACGTACTTCATGTATGCAACAGAGCCGATAATCATACCTGTCAGTACAGCATTAGAAGTAGCAAACTCTAAGAGGGACCCGAACAAATCAGAGATGATTGGAATTCCGCCGGTGATTGCGTTGACTAGCCCACTGATGAGCCCGTTCATAACAGCCGGAATTGCGGCTAACATGAAATCAATAGCGTCTTTGATGCCGGTGATGAAGGCTGCCGCGACCGTGCCTCCAATTGTTCCTACGAAAGTAGCGATACCGCCAAACACTTTTTCGTAGTCAACGTTGAAAGCGTCACTAAGCAAGTTAATAAGGAAACCTGCGGAACCTATTTTCAGAAGGGCATTGCTGCTAAACAATGCAAACCCAGTACCGATAGCAGTTGCGAGGTTGGCGCTCAGCACACTGAACACCCGACCGTAGTCGGCGGTCATAATTGTCTCAAAAATGCCTGCCACGTTTATGCCGACGCTGGAAAACATGTTAGCGATTCTTTCGCCGATCGACATAAAAGCTTGACTAACTCTATCTCCAAAGCGGTTTATTTTACTGAGCGCGCCGCCTAGGTTGTCTGTGTAATCCACCACGCCGTCAATCATGTCGGGCCAATAAGAATTACCAACTACTTTATCGTAGATGTCTAGAAACACAGCCTTGACACTGCGGCCAAAGTCTTTAACCATCTTCGGGACTACAGCTGTCATCTTGACAGTCAATGCCTGAACGCGATCAACCATCCTTTTGTAGAGGTCCATTGAGCCTTCTGCGATGCCCTCCATGTCGAATGACGGAAGCGCTTTAAAAGAAAAGTCAATATCGGTAATGCTTTTCAACTTGTCTTTGAAGTTGTCTAGACCTTTGTCAATACTCTTACCAGACAACTTCTCGAATGCCATACCAAAGCCGTCGAGAAGACGCTCGGCCATTGTTGCGCCAAACCCTTTCAACAAGGCAAGAATACCTTTCAACGCCTCTTTCGTAACACTGACTGCCTTCGACGTAAAAGACTGTTTGTTAAAGAGGCTGTCAGCAATTTTTGTGCCGATGTCAGCAAGAAATCTGAAAGCACTTACAATCACATCCGCAATAAGATTGGCCAGCTTTGAGCCAAAGCTCTCAGAAAATGTGTCTGATAGAACATCTTTAAAAATTTTGCCAAAATACTTCAACTCAACCAGCAAGGGTGTGAACAAAACTCTAAGATTAGGCTGGATGATGTCTTTGTAAAGCATGACAAATGCGCCACCCAGGGCTTTCACTGTCGTCAGCAGCTTGTCAAAGCGCGTGTTCCTGATAAACAAGAATTTGTTCTCAAGAAGACCCAGCTCAACGCCTAAATCTCTAAACGGAATAGCAACGCGGTACGCCGCTACCTCTAACGATCTGAAAATCACAGGCCATTGCCGAGTCGGGCCGGACTGGAGTTCGTCGTTAAAGTTTCCGAGGTTTTCCTTCAAAGTAATGAGTGAGTCTGACCTGAAAATATCAACGAATGACCTTTCGATATTTTGTCCCAGGCGAGAAACACTGAGTGTGTCATTAATAGCTTGTAGCCCACGAAGGAAAGGTCGTAGTGCCCTGTCAGCTTTTGCTTCCGTGACTGTGAAAAGCTTGACAATTTCTTTCTCGACACTGTTTGTGAGAGGTCGTATTGCCAACCTTGTGTCGCCCACAACGCCTAAGATTTTTGAGCTAACTGTTGCGAAAACTGAGCCAATTTCAAAGCCAATTAGGGCCGTCGATTTCAAGGTCTCTGTAAGCGCACTGTCGGCTTCTTTTCGGGCGGCTTTTAGCGTACCTACATCCACACTGTATGTGAACTCACCGGAGCCGACTGTTGTGAGCTTGCCGATCTGCTCAGAAGCTGCGCTAATCTCTTCGGCGACTTCTCCGGGCTTGAAATACTTTTGTAATTGGTTCAGCCCGTAAAGGACTTTTCGATAACGCCAGGTAGCTGCGGCGACGTCATCAATAGAATCGCTGTACTTGTAAACTAACTTTGCCGCACGGAAAGCGCTGTCTTCCACTTGGAACGACCGCGAAAAGTTTTGTATGTCCAGCATCGTGTTGTTGACGGAATCACTAACCGACGATGAAGCGCGGTCGATTGCGTCTGACATGCCTACAAGCTTTGTGGCAAAGCGTCTAGAGGTCCCCAGCGCGTGGTTCAGTTCGCCAGAGAATAATGCGATAGATTTTGAAAGCTTTGCGACGCCTTGCTCGGCTTTGATCTCTGTCCGGTTAAACGCTTCTTCGGTCTTTGCGGCGTTATTGCGTAAGGTGCTGAATATAATTTCAGTTGTGATACCACCGGTAGCGGCAAACTCTCGCAATTCGCCGGCATTCATTTTCAACTCTCTCTGAAGTGCAAAGCTCAGTACTTTGAACTGCTCCATAACAGAGTTTAGCTCTTCACCCCTCAGCGCACCCGACGCAATACCCTGGCCCAGCTGCGTGAAGGCTGCTTTGAGGCCATCCAGAGAGGTGCCGGATAGCATTGCCATCTGCTGCAAGGTTCGAAGGTTGCTTATGGTTGCTTGCTGGCTGACGCCCATCCTGTCGGACGCTTTCGTCAAGTCAACATACAGTGAAACGTTCTGAGCAAGCTCTGAGCGGGTATCCTTAGATACCTTATATAGCTGTTCTTGCGCGCGAAAGACGCCCAGCATGCTGTTTTCGACCAGCTTGAGGCGGTTTTGTAAGTCCGTCAAGTCGTCCGCGACTTTGTTGAAAGCGTTAGTGGCCGCGATCGCCGCAATTGCGCTGCCCACGGCAAGTACAGTGTTCCTAAGTCCCGACATCCCATTGGAGGTTTTAGTTACAGACTTGTCTACTTTGCGCAGTGACTGAGTCCCTTTGCGCTCCATTTTCTTAAAAGACTTTGTAGCGCCGTCGGCTTCTTTCTCAAGGTTATTTGAGCGTTTGCCAAAGACTTTGTCTAGAGCAGTTCCGGAGAAACGTGCATTCTTTGTCACGTCTCCGATCTTCCGGTTGAGTTGCTCTAATTCCGCTCTCGCGCTATTAGTTTTAGCCTCAGCATCAATACGAATGCCAGCCATAGCAATCTCCTGAAATTAAACCCCACCAAGCGACAGGCTCAGTGGGGTATGGTTTAATCTTCGCGAACAATTATCCCGTTAGCTTCTACGCCGGGGGTGCTCAGAATCGCGCTTTCAACAAAGTTTAGTGGTGCCTGCATGGAAGAGCCCCGGTTGAGTTGGCGCAGATGCTCTACGGGGTTATATATCCCCTTATCATCGTACGTCCAACCATCTCTGGCCTCTCCTGTGTCAACGGGTGTGGCGTCTCTCAGACCTCTAATTGCTTTCTTTTTAGTTTCTTTGACCAGCTTTTTAGAAGCTTCGTCAAATTCGTCTTTCAAATTACCCGTCACTCTGACTCTCATCATAGGGTAGTTTCTCTCCGCCTCTGGCCGCCATCAGCTTCCCTAGAAGGCTCGTGCCTTGAAGTTCGGGCTGTTCCAGCATGCCGTCTGTGTGCTTGATATCTCTAGGCTTCATAATCTTAGCCAGAGAAGGGAACACCTCACCGGGCTTTGCTTTGACGCCTTGGGCTTGAAGAAGTTTAAAAGCTCGGTTGTCTTCTTGCCAGCCGGGTGGTTGAATCTCAAAGAAAGCTTGCCACCCAAGAATTTCCTCGTAAGGCATCTCTTCAATGAGTTGGTAAACCGGCATCTTCAGGTGAAAGGCGATCTCGTAGATCATCTGTTCTTCACCTGTTAGTCGGGCTCCCCCGGCGTAGCGGCATCCGGATTAATCCCCGAGAATTTTAGAATGCTGTTGGACAGGTTGCCCAGCTCGTCCATAGGGAAAGTCTCAAAGTCCTCGTCCGAAAGCTCTCCGGCCTCAGGGACAGACGACTTGATAACCATGCGAAGCATTGTCATGCCGTTGGTGTCATCTTCCTTCTTGGCCTGCTCCTGGATCTCCATAACGGTGCGGACACTCAGTTTGCCAATTTCAACTTCTTCGTCCATGAACGTAACTTTCATGGTCATGCGTTTTGAGACAAGAGCTTTAAAACCTGACATTGGGGTTTGATCCTTTTTAATATTTGGAATATTAGGAGTTGTCATTTTCACTCCCTGATTTGTTGACTATTGATTCGGATAATTTGTCAATATCGCGTTTCATACCGTGGAGAATAGACAGCGTTTGCATAATCTCCATACTCTTGACGCTGTCGCCGCTAAATTCGGCCACACGGGCGATAGTCTTGTTTATGCTGTAGTCAGCAGTGCCCCGCATGTGCTTTAGCGTGAGACTAATTACATAGTTTTTGTCAAAAGGCCGGTCAGGCGTATCAGTCATTGTAAATCCCTAATTAGGTAAAAATAGCCCCGCCAGTAGACGGGGCAAAGTCTTAGCTTGTGAAAGCACCGAAGAACTCAGACTGAATAGTAAGAGTTACCGTAGCAGTGTTCGTGTCGCTCAGCTGAGGAGAAACTTGAAGTGCTTCCAGCTTACCGAGCCAGTAATACTGAGAGTTGCCTACAGTGCCCACGCCCGGTGCGGTAGACGCGTATTTGGTATCGTCTGTGCCAGTCGGCTCAGCATTCAGCAAAGTGAACCGGAAGACGTGCTGTTTGCCGTCGCCGACGAAGTTACCCAAGATGTTACCGGCTTCTTTGGCCCATTCGGCGGGAACAAAGTTTAGAGTGATCTCCATTGAAGGAGCATCCGCCTGGCCCTGAATCTGCTGAGAGGTTGTTGAGCCGAACACCGGAACGTTCACAACGTTCGGAGGTGTACCCAAGCTCGGGAATTCTCGAACGTTCTTGATACGGGTGAATGTACCAGGAGCGGGTGTGCCGCCCATTGAAGCGATTTCAGTTGCGAACAGCGCTTGGAACTCGGCATCGGTGTCAAGAGCCGCGATCCCTGCAGGGGTCAGTTCTGTTGCTGGAGCTGCGACCGCAAGGTCTGAGAACAAACCTGCGCCGATTGAGGTAATTTGAGACATTTAGTTTTCTCCGAAGTAGTTAAAAGCTATTGAATAAAGAGTCATGCTTAACGCAGGATCTTCTCTATCCTCTAGAGGCTTACCTGTACTGCTGCTCATAAACTGCGTCATCCCGGAAGAAAGCTGAACTGATTTGGCATTTAAGTACTTGTCCAAAGCGTCAGCGATTTCCATTGGCCTTCTGGGGCCTTGAACGCGTGCAGCGAATATGTCTATTAACAGCATTCCCGCAACAGACTTTGTGTTGATGCCTGTAGACGAGGGAATAACTGAAATTCGGATGTATTCTTGCCCAGGATTGTCGGGGACAATAAGAGAAGGGTGTGTCGCAATTCCTTCACTTTTCCATTCATTTGTTGCGAACACCGAAAAGATGTCCTGTTGAGCATCAGTGTACCTACCCATCAGCGCCTCCTGATACAAGATCAAGTAAGGTAATATATTTGCGCTGGTGGACGACAGGTCCTACCGACCAAGATTCTCCTTTGATTTTCACTTGATCAAAACCTGATAAGATTGGCAGATCAACTGTTTTGAAAAGTAGCTGCATCTTTTTTACGCCTTTCTTTTTGGTTTCTTCAAGGATTACCGCAAGTATCTCCCTTTCGGGAGCGGCCTCGATAGCAGGTTGTCCCGAGCTGAAGTCAAAATCTGTAACCTCAGTTCTCACAAACACTACTGTCTGAGCCAAATCTTTGAGCTGTCGATAAGCTGTTGAAAGCTTTGCGTCAATTAACGCTGCGTAAGCCATTAGTTAGCTCTCCACCATGAAGCTGCGCCTCTGTTCTCAAGCAGAGGCCGAACGATCCTTTTTATTGCTGCCGGTAAAGTAGCCACTGACTTGATTTCTTTCAACTCGATACCGCTGAGTTTCAGAGTTTCAATACTGCCAGTGTCATTCAGCAGATCCTCGTTATTTAGAAGATGCAAGGAAAGCTCAAACAGGGCTGTCATAACTCTTTTGGGTGTAAATGTCCCGTCGAGAGTTACTGTCATACCTAATCGGGGATCAAAGTAACTGCCTTTTCTCGGAAATGCCGTCAGCTGCGTATCTGACACAGCGACACCAATCCAGAGGAGCTCATCAAAGATTCCTGTTCCGGTGACAAGCGCTGCCGCCTTCCTAGCGTAATTAGCAGTCAGCCAAGCTTCGCTGTCAACGCGTGTAGAGAAATACTCATCACCTTCTGAAGGAAGTGCAAGTGAGTTAACACCTTTGACGAGACTCATGACAATCTCCTTTTATGAATGGAATACCGGGAGGATACCGAGAGACAGTGCAGAGGCAGCCTTACGCTTCCAAGTACCTACAACATTCGCAAGGGGATCGGCGGAAGCAGACAGCGTTTTCGGAGTGCCGGATTCAACAACATACCGATAAGCCGCATCGGAGGGAAATGCTTCTTCGCTACCTACCCAGTCGTAGCCTGCGGGGGCAAGAACATAGCCCCAGCGACGCCAGATTGCGGTCTCGCCACCACCTTGATAAGTGCCCGCTTTGCGCTCGATTTCGGTGGGCATTGGGACTGTCAAATCTTCCATTGCCAGAGCGCCCGGCATTACAATGAAGGACGTTTTGTTGCCGACAATATCAACGCCTGGACCGGTGTTCAATTTGATCAGTTCAGCTGAAGTCAGCCCTTGCGAGGCGCGAGTCTGGATCAAACGGAGTTTACCTTGAAAAATCGTGGTAAACTCGATGCTGCCGTCGCGAACACGATCAGCGTCAACCAAGTTGGCTGAACGCAAAGATGCGTAAACTTCAGGGGTAGTGATCAAGTACGCGTAGTCGGGTTCGTAGTCTTTGAACGCCATGCCCATCGCTTGCAAGAAGGACTCTGCGCGAGCAGCACCCTGAATAGCTGAGGTGGCTGCCACAACAGGAGAGTCTGACCCAAGGTCTACGTAAAAGCCGTATTTCTGTTCAGATGGATCGTTGTCAAAAGTTTGTCCACCCAGGCCTGCACTGCCACTGCCTGCTGCGACACCGTTCAGGGCCTCAGAAAGAGCAACGCCCTTGAGGACGGCCAGAACACCGTTATGCTCGTCTTGCGCTTGGGTCTCACCGAAGTCACGACCAATTTTGGCCAGACCATCGTGTTGCGTCACAACCTCTTTCATGTTAACTTTCTTCGCACCGTGTGTACGAACAGTTTTGATGTACTTGAGGTAATCGGTGCTGTAGCTGGTAGTCTGACCCTCAGTAGCATCTGTAAGCGAAGCTACGTTGATGTTGGCTGACAATGGCTTCATCCAGCGCATTTGGCCAACAAAAGTTTCGGTCTTTTTGTCAATAAGCGGGTTACCGCCTACGATTGCAGTGCCGGAGAGCTTCCGAGCATTTGTGTACGCTTCGTCGGAGTACGCAGAGAGTGCTTCCTGCAGTACTTCGTTAGTGGCACCTGCTAGGTTAGTTTCAGCAGCCATTTTTTAATTCCTTAACGGGGTTTAAGAGTACCCTCCTGTGCTCGCTTGATAACTTCGTCTTGACTTAGGTCAAACACGGAGCCACCTTTGCTAGAAACAGAAGACTTTGTTTGAGGACTCATAACACCAGCACCGCTGGATTCTTTTGTCTTGAATAAGAAAGAGTTGTCATCGTCTTCGGAGAAAGATTTGACAAAGCTGCTCAGGTCGGAACCCGATTTGTGCTTCCAATTGCCATTTTCCTCTTGTACCAGTTCGCTGACAATTTCTTCGAAGGCCATCTTACGTGACTTGTCGCTTCGGAATTCTAAGCTGGCTAGCATACTGTTGACTTCCATGTTTCGGGTCAGTTCAACAATTTTGCTGTCTTTCACCTTGTCTTTTGCTTTGAATTCGTCGAGTTCGCTTTGCAGGGCTTCTGATTCTTTGCCTTGCTCACGCATTCTCTCGCGTTCTACTTCTTTGGTTTTCTGCTCATGCTCAGCAGACTGTGCCAAAGCTTCGTCACGCTTAGTGTAAGCTTCGTCAAGTTTAGCTTTGATGGGGGCTAGAGCTGCGTCCACAGCTTTCTTCAGAACATCTGCAGAAACACCGTCATCATCACCGGTTTCTTTAAGCTTTTTATCACCTTCCTCTTTTTCAAGTGCCACCTTACGGGCAGCTTCCTGCTCTTCAGCAGTTCCAGGGTCTTTTGCGTCATTCGGGTCCATATCGTTCCTCTGAGTACAACTCAATATTGTGAAGCACAGCTTCTTTAGTTAAACATTACTCTGCGAGGTCATTTGAATAAACCCCGCAGTATATGTTAGTTTGAAGAGATCAACTGTTATTATTGTAAATAAATACAATGATAAAAGCTTACTTTTTCAGGGTAACGCTCAGCGTCGACCTCTTCCTTTAATTTAACGGGCTGGGGGAAGGCTTATGCGGCTTTAGGCCAGCTCACGAGTGTTCCCTCAACCTACACCGTACCACGCGCGATCTGCGTTAAAGCCGTCCGGCACGTCTTCTAAAATGTCTAATGCTTTAAGGATATCTTCCTCCGTCATCGTTTTTCCTGCGATTTTTGACTTACCGGCAACAGGAGTCAGTCCTGACTCGATGGCCTCTTTAAGGTATTTGTCGTAAAGATCTTTCGGCAAGCCCCGAGAGCGCATCTCGTCGAGTGTCATTTTAATGACATTTTTGTCCATGACCTCGCCGTAAATCTTACGAAGAGCTTTTCTGGCTTTTGTCATTACTGCGGCGTTCGCGAAGAAAGCATCGTGGATCGTGCTTGTTGCGATATTGTTTTCTTTTCCCCACAAGTGGAACTTTTTTACGATAACGGCATCGTTAGAGTGATTCCCGTTTACTGCGAAGGCCGTTCTCGCCTTGGTGGCGTCGGCGATGTCGTTTATGTTGCCATCGTCATTAACCACTTGCTCCCACCATGTCGCACTGGTTTTCTGGGGTACTTGCAGGATGCTTGTCATCCAATTTCCGTCTTTGTCCTTATACCGCAGCTTTTCTTCAAACGTCTGTGTGAAATTCTGCTCAATGGTGGAGCCGTCGAAATTTACCCAAGGAACATTTGTCCATTTTTTAGGCAGCTTGTTGGCATAAAAAATCTCCACTTCGCTAAGTTTCTTCAGCTTCGCTAAGTCAAACTTGAAGTACTTTGCGCCGGTTCTTCGATCGTCGGGAGAAGGGATCCCATAGAGGAACTGCGAAAGCGATCCGTCTTTAGTCCAGAAGGGCAGTTGCTCTAGCAGTTGCTCAGAGACGGATTTGCTGGGGTTCAAGCCGAGCATCTCTGAGAGCCTTGGCGGGAGCTTGTACTGCCCTTTCTTCTCACCGAGCACCGCGATCTTGCCTATTGTTTTCCAATCAAAGTTAGACCTCGAAGGCTTAGCACTCTTGAGAAAGTCTTCCGCCAGCCTTCCGAAGAATTTGGTGAAGTCTTTTAAGATCGGCACTTGCTCGGCTAGCTCTTCGCTCATGATTTTGGCGATTGCCTTGAAGTCATCCGGCGTAACTACTTTGTTGTAAGACTTCGACATTTTCTCCACAAGGTCCTTTGTCTGCGAATCGAGAAACCACAGTTGTTCCATTATGTCGTCGCCGGGATCCGAGCCCTTGTTGAACACGTCTCGAACGTTGGCGCGGAGTCTCTTCATCTCAGCGACTGTGTCGGTGTCCCAATTAGGCACTCTTGCCGTACGTGCTGAAATCTCCGCCAATACAGTGTCGCGGTCAGCAGCTTTTACGACTAACGTGTCAGTGTCTTTTCCGAGAACTTTCGCGAGCTTCCCTTCAACATTAAGAATGCCTGTCCTGTCGCCGGCGCCGTAGAATGTGACCATGTTTTGCGCTTTCGCTGCCTTGCGCAAGTCTTTTTCTGTTAAGCCCAGTTTCTCGTTAAGTTTCCGGAAGCGTGGGTCGTTAAATGTCGCCGCAGCGATCTCATCGTATCGATTTTCTTCAGTCTTGCTCGTTAGGCAAAACCAGTTCTTTGCCGAGTTGTTACGTTAGTAGTTCTTCCAAGTTTTTCCTGAGCGCACTTGATATATTGAGCCACGATTTACTTTAAAATGCTTTGCAATCGCAGTGTCAGATTCGCCGCTACTTATCATTTTGCGAATAACAGGGATATCATCTACATTGAGACTGTTTGCCTTTTTTCTAGAGGCAATTGGAGGGATGAGATCAGGTCTGACGTGCTTCCAAGAACGTCTGTTTCGAAGGTTAGATAAGCTTCCTGCATTTATTGGAAAGTCTTTTGAAATATCAACATCTCTGTCACCACTCATCATTCTCTCTAAAATCTCTTCAACATCTTCTTCGTCAACTTTTGCCCAAGATTTTTCAGAGCCCTTTTTCATTAACCCCGTTTCATAAGCATGCTTTGTATTCTCAGAAGAAGTGACCCACTCTAGATTCGTATAGTCATTTTCTGTTTTAATACCACTGATATGGTTTACACTATACTTGCCTTCTACCTTTTCTAAGAAAGCCTCAGCTACAAGTTTATGCACGCGAGCTGTTCTTTTAGAGGGATCATAGAGATTTACACAGAAATAACCGCCTTGGTTTAAAGTTTGACGCAAGACTCTTTCTGTTTCTAAATTTACAACTTGACCGCAGCTTGAAATACCGTATCTAGTGTCATCTATTCTTTTAATTTGCATAATATTTTCCAGTATGTTCTCGGCAAAGAACATCTACATGTCACCATGCAGTCGAGACTATATCATCACCTTCACAGGTGTCCCGAGCTTCGAGCTCACTTGAGCCCTACGGATTTCATCCACCGTTCTGGCGGGTATATCCTAGTCGTTGAACCTTCAAACCCATTCCTGGGTAGGCTTGGCTGCTGATTATCTCTTAGAGACGTCCCAGCAATTCACGGGATTTTACAAGGCCGTACAGCCTTCGCTTCTGATTTGTGGGAACTACGTTGGAAAGCTCTGCCAGTTGCTTGTTCCGAGTTGTCAAGGCAATAATCTGAGCACCGGACGAGGAGGCGTCTTGCTCCAGGGCCAAGCCTGTTTTGTAATTCACAAGATTCTCTAAATTACTATCTGAGTACACATTGGCAATTGGTTTGAGATTCGGAATGCTGGCTTCAATCTTTTCACTAAGCTCTTCAATCAGCGCTTCTATCTCAAACCTGCCTGGGGCAATGATGCCTGCATGCTTAGCCGCCAAGTCTGCAGCTTGCCTGTTTGTTTTCAAGTAGTAAGAGCTGGCAACATCTTTAATTACAGTGTCTTCACCAAAACGTGACACTTTTAAAGCACGCTTTTGAGCTTCAATTAGCCGATAGCTCCTGTGCTGGCTGGGCACCCCTATTGCTTTTAACTGCTCCTCTACAAGCTCTCCGAGTTCTTCTACAACTTGCATTGCTAGATATTTTTGAGTGTTGCCACCACTGCGTTTTACAAATTTAGCTTTATTAGCAGCTACTTTCTCTGCACTAAATTTTTGACCGGTCTCATGATCAAACGTTTTATATGTGGCCCGCTCCCGCCTCAGTTTAGTTAGCTCAACGTCTGCAGTGTGTACCCATGGCGCAGCACCTTCAAGTGACTCGCCTTTTAATGCTCTTCGGATTATTTCTCTCTGAGACGTAAGTGCCTCGGAAGGTGTGCCCACATAGCTGGCATCGCCTTTGTTATTCACGCCCATCAGCTTAAGAAGACCGGCGACATCTTGCCTTTCACTCAACAGTGTAGTGGTTGTCGGGATACGTGCTGTCAAGAAGTCATCTATCTTTGAAGTCTCAATGGCAAACCTGAAAAACTTCCCCAACTCTTCCGCGTCAATGCTTTGCACAATATCCATTTCAAGAATAGCGCGAATGTCTCCGGGCTTATTCCTGCGCATATGATTGCCAATCTTAATCATATCAGGCCGAAACTTTTCAGCTATTTTCTGGCGACCTGTGATAGTCAGAGAGTTGAAACGCCCTTCAAACTTGTCGTCAAGCCCACCCAAGAAAGCACCCACCTGATCCTGAAAATTCTCAAATGCGTCTTTGCTGAAGGCGTAATCTTCGGCGGTGTTAAGGAAAGGCCTGAATGTTTCGCCCGCTTGAGGACCAATGAGCCCTCGATCATATATGCGCGCGCGGTGGTCAACAAAAGGATTATTGCTGAATGCGGTATCTTTCTTTCTCAGCCACTCCATCGCCTTTAAGCGCTCATACGCGTCCCCGCGCGAGGCCATATACTTTTTGTACTCGTTAAGAGAATTATAGTACTTTGCGTCGCCGCGATCATCCTCAAAGTATAACAGCTTTTTTGTGAAATCGTAAAAGTCACTATCAATTTTGTACTCTGCTTCTGACGCCTGGGTCATGGCATCGACGAGGCTTTGATCGACGAGGTCTTCGGGAAAATCCGAAAAGCTGGTGGTAGACGTTATTGGTATTCTGGTGTCTTCGATAAGGCCAGAAGGTTTCTTCATGAAATAAGTCTTATAGCCTTTGCGAAAAATTAGCCTGTTTCCTGGAGATATCGTACTGACACGCATGCCGACTTCTACTTTGCGAGTCAACTTAGAATACTCCGCAACACGAGGGTCGACAATCTTAAGACTATAAGCCAGGGTGTCATAGTATGGCCCGAAATATTGGTTACTCATTCGGCTTTTCATTCGGCGCTTTTGCACTCCGAACGTTTCCATGCTATAGAGCTTGGCAGTTCTTTTAGATTCCAAGAGCTTAACACCAACGTCAAACCACTTGCGTCTGTCGCCGTTCAAGTTCGCCATGTTGTAAAGGTCACGACCAATCGCGACGGCCAGCTGATCTCTGTCTGGTGAATCAGCCAAAGCCAACCTGTGCGCAAACCTTGTGTAGAACTGCTGAAGTTTCCCCTTGTTTAACCGGCTCATGAGGACCAACGGGATTTCCGTATTCAGCATCGGAGCCAACTCGCGGGCAATCTTAGGAGCGGTCTTGTCCTCCCATAGATTCTTCGCTCGGATGTTACTCAGGAAGTTATCGTGAAGGTCGTCCAGCTGCACCGCGCCCAACACAGGGTCAATGTAGTTGTCTTGCGTAAGCTTCTTGAGTACGTCTGAGCCCTTCCGTATCTGTGTTTCGATGGCGTCGGAAACGTTCATCACATCAAACTTGACCTGTGCCTGGGCAACGGCTTTGAAGTTCGCCCAAGGCTCCGGATTCTTGCGGTACCGTGTGAAGACTATTCGCAAATTGTCTGAGATAACCGCTCTTTCGTTGATTCCCATGTACTCGTCGAGGGAGCTCACAAACTTATTTATAAACTCTTTGTCTTGCGGCTGTAGGTCTTCAGACGAGTCCACCAGTCTTTGAGCATTGAAAAAGACGTAAGGGTTGGGCTGGTAGAGCCTAACGTCCTCGTAACGGCTTGTCATTGGGTTGAATTTAAGCTGATCCTCCGTAGGTGGCCTTGTAAGCACAAATCGTTTAGTTCTGCGCTTATTTCCCAAAACAGCGCCTCGGTAGTTGATAAGGGACAGCGTGCCATCGAGTTCGCCCGCTTGAAGCTTGTAGTAATCGCGCAAACGGTTTTGCATCCCGACGTCACCGAGGACGTCTTCAGGGCGCGAGATACCCAAATGTATAGCATCGAGTTTCCTTTTTGCGTTGGCAAACTTGATAGTGTCGTTCGGCGCCGTAAATTCAGAGTCCGTCAGCTGACGAAGGCCCCTGATGCCCACCGAGTTACCTTTCGAGTTGTAAAACTTACTGCCTTCTAGCTGGCCTTTATTGAATAGATCGACAGACTCAGAGCTTCCTAAGTGCCTCAGCTGTACTTCAAGAGTCTGCCGCTTCAGCCAACCGTCGTAGGTTTCACCAAGCGGTGCTCGCCCTTCGTAGTAGCGTAACTGAGAAGGCGTGAGCTTTGAGATATTGCGCTTTCGGACTTGGGCGACGTTCTCCAGAGAAGCCAGGTCTGCCCAATTTTTGAAAACAGGGGTGGTGGTCGACCGACAGTAGAAATGCGCGGGAGGCAGGTGTTTGTAGTCACCTACGGCATATACGTGAGTGTCGCGGTGAATGCAAATCTTAGTGGTTCGACCGTCAATGAGGGCAACATACTGCCAACCGTCCAGGCCGTCCGCGTTAGCCTCGTAAACAGCTTGGTCGGCTTGCGCGTTGACCGATGTCATCGCTGTAACCACAAGCGCATTGGAATTATTCCGAGTGATTTTATGAACACTCCCGGTACGCACCTCTTTGGCGATTTCTGCTGCGCCTTTACTTTGCGAGATACCCTTGCGGATCACCCCCTCAAGTCGCCGCTTCTCGCTCATACGCACGTTGTTCCACGCGGGCGCTAAGGCGCGGTTGCCTGCCAGGGGCTGCTTCAGCACCACGTCCTCGCCGACGGCTCTCGTGGCCTTTTTAGTGCGCCAGATGCCTGAAGTCGCAGACTCCAAACTTTGCCGCGTGTAACTCATCTGGTCATGCACAAGGCTCAGAAGAGAACGCTTTGTTGTCTGATACATTGTTTTGTAAGTTCTGATAAGCTCTTCGTCAAGCGCATCTCGTAGCCGGTTAAAGCCTTTGGTCGAAAGACTTGCTTCACGGAGCAACTTATCAACACGAAGCTCATGACCGTCCAGCGTAAGGAAAACTTTCCCTTCAACATTTTTCTCATACCGGCGGAGCATCGCGGCTCTGTCGATTGATCTATCATACATCTGTTCGTTTGCTGAAACGGCCATGACTGCCTCTTACTTTTCTAGATTAGTTTTATCATCCGTAGCGCCTTCACTGCCAGAGAGGATCAGCTCATCATCGTTGATTTCTTGCTGACCTTCCTCGTCGTTGTACTCTCCCGAGAGCATGTCGTTTTGCTTCAAGAGGTTTAACCAGATCTTGCGTGGGATGAGCCCTAACTGATACCATTCAGTAGCCAGCCTTAGCCAGTCTACACCAATTTGTCCTGTTTCAAAGTCAGCGGACATTGTAAATGAAACATCTTTCGCGGCAACCTCGACACCATAGCGCCACTCCAGCATAAACGCAATAATCTGCCGCAGAGTGTTACTGACTTGGACATTCAGTGAGCCAAGTTGCGCTGTTTGTGCGGCGTTGCGAATCATCAGAGCAACACCTGACTGCGCGTTCTCGGGCGCGAGGATGCGGATACCGAGCCTGGCCATCTCCTCGATAGCGGCGGCGATGGTCTTTTCCATGTCTTCCAGAGCGTCACTAGGGGTTGCCAGCACACCGATGGAGTCGTCTTGATCAAGGCGTATCCATGTGCCCAGGCCTTTGCTCACAACTTCTTCAAACTCTTCCGTGTTCATGTCTGAAGCGATCCACGGTGTAAACGTTGAGGCCCCGTACATAAGATGGTTTCGCCGGCTGACCTTGTTGTAGAGCGCGACTTCTTTGTCAACAAGTGGCGTCACAAACGGCTCACGCGGAGTGTAATCCCCATTCAGAGGCCAGGCGGGGATGTACTTAAGCTTCTCGCCGTTTTTTGTCAGGTTATCTTGCGTCTTGTCCAGTTTAAAAGTCTTTCCGGAGCCTTCAGGATTGTACTGAACTTGGCCGTTCACGGTTTCGCGCTGAGCTTCACCGGCTTCAGTGTAAGTTCGAATCCGGTAAGACCCTTCGGGGTCAATGTCATGGACCCAGACTGTCTCAATTAGCTCCGGATGGAATGTATCGTCGTCTTCAAACACTTCTTGATAGCCCCGAACGATAACGTGCTTTAAAGTTTCTTGGCCATACACGTCCGTGACTGTCCTGACGTTTATTACTGTTTCCGCCGGCCAGATAACTGGGGAAGGTCTGTATTTCAGCTTTTCTTCTCGAGTCAAGTCTGCGGCGTTTGGGACTTCGGGGTACCCAACGTAAATCCACGTGTTGTCAGTCTTCATTTCTTCCCACAGAGCGTCTTTCAAAAATGCTGTGATGGGGGAATTGTCAGTGCCAAACTCTTCTAAAATCCAAGCCGTGGCGTCTTTGGGGACGTTGGCAGGAAGCTCCAAAGCGGGTTGCTTTCGCAGCAAAGAGCCGATTAACATCTTTGCAAATTGCGACACAATGCCAGGAAGCTCTGCCTCGGCTTTGAAAAAGCTGTATTGTTGCTGAGTCATGCTGGGTGAAAAGGGGATCAGCATATTTGAGTAACTGACCGCGTCAAGCAGCCGGTCTTTCTCTTTAACGTACTGCTCCCCACCACAGACGGCATGATTTTTGTCCCAAATCGGTTTAAGCGACTCGTAAGCATCGGTAGGATCGCCTACGTTTTTTGGGTTAACTCCGGATAAAATTGCCATTATTGTCCTCGCGGGGAGCCGCTGAAATTACTGGTTACGCAGTGCTGCGTTGAACTGCACGACAGTACCGCGAAAAATAGTCCGACTGGTGGTGCAAGTGGCAATCACGATTCCCTCTTCGTCATCGGCGGGGACAATGCTCCAATGGGCGGGTATACGATCCGGCAGAGTTTGAAGAAGCTCGCCGACTTTAACGGGAGACGCAAGCGGTTCTGGCGGTTGCGCTTCCGTAAGTTTTTCTTCCGGGGCGACTTGTGGCCTTTTTTCATCTTCTAGTTGCTTTGCGGATTTTGGTGTTGATACCATTTACGGCCTCTACTATGTTGAAGTCTTCTCTGGTCTTCCAACCTAAGAAAACGTGGATGGAAACTACGTAGGAAAGCATGACAAGGCCATTCAACAGGTCGAATGCCAGCCACATCAGCGATGCGGCTCCCCCGATGTATTTTCCGGGGTCGCCGTAAAGCCAATTTAGTTGCAGGAAGACCAATGCGCCCGCTTGCAGCAGAACCAAGCCCAAAAGGATTGAGAGCGCCGTTTTCAGATGTGCTTCCGCGTGTTTACATTTGCGAAGCATACTCACGTCAATGAGCGCGTTGGTGATAACGCAAATATAGAGGGCAAGACTAACATAATGCACTACTGTCAGCATTATAGTAACCTCTCGGCGAGAAAGGCCAGGGCGATGGCAATAGCGCTTGTCCCAGTTGCTCCCACAACCCATATAAAGCCTTTCTGAACAAGTTTTGCATTACTGAGATCAATGCGGAGTTGTTGAACTTCCGGTGCGAGATTAGAGTGAATTTCGACAAGCTGGGACTGCTGAACGATAAGTTCAGAGAGTTTATTGAGCTTCTCATGAATCTTATCGTCAGCCTTCTCCAGTCTGTCCAGTCTGCGGCCGAGATCACTGCCTCCCTCAGACATAGTAATCCCTTAAGCCGCCGTCAATACAGCTGTAGGCACTTCGGCAATACCTGGCGAAGAGTAAGTTTCGGGAGTACCAAAAGCGTTCGTAGACTTGAGGCTGCTGCCGCCCCATAAAGAGTAGTGAGAGATCGTGTCAGCGGGGACCGAAATGTCAAGAGAGCTAGCCATCGCGCGGACGCCTGCAGAGGCCGCTGCGAGAACAACTGCAGTGCTTGTGTCCGCAACTTCATTTAACGTGCCTGCAGCGCCGGGGTCTGCCGAGTGGAGCTTGATTGTGTCGATGATAATGCCGTCAAGGCCTTCGTCTTTTGCCAGATCAGTAATCATAGGAAGTTTGCCTGTGTGTGTTGAATTTGCATTTCGTCTTGCATCACAAAGAATGAGTTATTGTCAGAATCAGTGAACCAGAGCTCAAACTGGTAGTTGTGATTAACTAAATTTGCCGTGAAAGTCTCATCCAAGACTAGGACAATAATCCCATCGATATAAGTCAGCTCAGAGCCTCTTTCAAAGACCTTGAAAATTTGCCCGTCTGAATATATCGTGAAGTACAGGCCGTTCACGCTACTCGGGACTACTCCATTCACTGTTATCGGAAATTCTAATTGCCGCCACGCATTTTGAACAACTTCAATCATCTCTTGATTCTCCGTCAAAATATGGCTAGACTCTGAAACCACGTCCACCAAAATGTAGCGAGACCCTGAAATCACGTCTACAAGGTCGCTGCGGTGTTCCCCTGTTAGTACGATTACGACGGGAATCCCAAACACAGCCTCGCTGGAAAACGCAACACAAACATGGTGGCCAGTAGGTGTTTCATAAAATTTCCTCTGCGTATTGATCGTAAGAAGATTTACCGAAGAAGCGAACCCCCCAGTAGATAGGGTACCTGCGCCTGCGCGGGAGGCCCTCGTC
>Ga0307966_1000590_pt1 | contig 30053 bp, 26 predicted proteins | sample OrgLakmetagen646_FD_203141 | JGI IMG/M metagenome (GOLD analysis project Ga0307966, IMG submission 203141) | Saline water microbial communities from Organic Lake, Antarctica - #646 | ecosystem: Environmental > Aquatic > Non-marine Saline and Alkaline > Saline | place: Antarctica: Organic Lake... | reverse complement strand
TTATCAACTCAATCCATCCAGAGAATTCCCAACCAGGGATCTTTCTTTTCCTGAAATTATGTTGTCTTAGAAACTTTGCTCAAAAATAATTAGACGTCACATAATTTGGGAAGTAGTACGTACTTATTTGCAGTGCTCATCATACCTATTCTCCGGTGAGCATTCGGAGTGGTTTCGGCCCTTTATACATGGATCTCGGGCTGGCACAGGTTTGCAATATATCACAGCATGAGCAACGCAGTAGTTAACGTCAACCCGATACTTCTGCAACGTTATACACGTAGCCAACTGTATGCGGTGCTAAAACAAGGTGCCCACAAACAGTTCCAAGCTGCTTTAGTAAAAAACCGTTAGTTGTAATTCACTTCTCTTTTAAGCAAATTCGGGCTACATGAGATGTCTATCCCAAAACTGACTCTTTAATCCTTTCTTATGGCTCAATTCATTAGCGACGCAAAGCGAGATACGATCTATGATGCGATTGTTATTGGATCCGGAATAAGTTGTGGCTGGGCCGCCAAAGAACTTTGTGAAAACGGACTAAAAACACTGGTGCTGGAAAGAGGAAGAATTGTCAATCATGTGACTGATTACCCAACCATGAATGATGACCCCTGGGATCATGTATTAAAAGGGGGGGTTCCTAACGAAGAGAGAGATTCCTGATTGACTGTTAGATACGATGATTGATGACATTGAAAAATCTACTTACAAAAAATCAAAAGTATATTCTTTGGGTTGCTATTTTGTTATCCTCTTTGGCTGTATCAATTAGGTCTGGTGATGGAAAAGTGACTTTGATCTTGCAAGATTATCCAGTCATTATTTTTTTGATGGTAGTCCTTAGTACATTCTTAGTTGTACTCTATATTCAGATTAGTAAAAAGAAAATTGCCAACCTTTCAAGTCAAATTAAAGAGCAGTCCAATGAGAAAGGTGAAGACTTTGACACATTACTGTTTGAGTTGACAAGTAGACAAAGAGAAGTTTATGATTTGATAATTGCTGGAAAAACAAATAAAGAAATAATGTCTGAGCTTTTTATAGAGCAAAGCACTCTGAAATCACATATCAATCAAATCTATAAACAGTTAAATATTAAAAGTAGAAATGAATTAAAATCTAAATCAAGACATTTGTAATGGCTTTTTAATCTTAATATCAACCTTTTTTCAACCCTAAGTTACTTGTTCAAGTGAACCGCTAAATGTAGATTGCAACAACAAATCCTAATCAAAACTATATTATTATGAAAAATTATTTGTTGTATATCGCAATGTTTTTACTAATTCTTTGTCTGCCATTAAGTGGTAGTGGAAATGAAGTTCGTTGGCTATGGGAGGACCTTTTCTGGATACCCCTGACATTGATAGCCATATCATTAATGTGTACAGGGTTTTATTTGTACAAGGAAGAAAGAAACAATAAAGTTAACGTTAGCTAACAATAAGTATAAACCATAGAGGGGATGGTGCATGCCGGAAGTTTCGGGTTCTTAACAAGCCTCGTTCCGGCGGACAAGTACACAGCTTTTAAACGACCTACGTTTTGTAGACGGTCCTTTTTGCGACACTTCCAGCAAACCGTTTTAAAAAAAGAGTATCCGAATGAATCCAAAAATATTTAAACCACAACAGAATTTAAAGGAGTGGGTTAGATGCTACTGGACGTTGGAAAGTGAATTTGAGAATACACCCTTAAAAAATACTATTATTCCAGATGGAACAATGAAATTAATTTTTCATTACGGAGATACCTATAAACATCACCTCAACGATAAAGAGAGTGAAATCCTGCCAAAGTGTTTTTTAATAGGACAATTGACAAAACCTTACGTTGTAGAACCACTTGGAATTACCGGTTCTTTTGTTGTTCGTTTTCAACCAAACGGATTTTTACCTTTTGCAAACATATCCATAAAAGAGATTCAAAACACAGCTTTTCCATTAGACAAACTGTTTGGAATAGACGGAGAAATAATTGGACAACAGATTTTAAAAGCCAATTCTACTTTCCAGAGAATCGAATTAATAGAAACATTTCTACTAAACCGATTAACTGATAAAAAAACCATTGATAGCATAGTAAAATCAACGGTTGATAAAATTTTAAAAGCTAATGGACAATTTTCAGTAAACGCCTTGTCAGAACAAAATAATACCAGCCGCAGGCAATTAACGCGTAAATTCTCATCTGTAATTGGTTTAAGTCCAAAACAACTTTCAAAAACGATAAGGATTCAAAATGCACTAAAATCGTTATTAAGAAAAGAAGTTACCAGTCTTACAGATTTGGCATACGAGAATGAATATTTTGACCAAGCACACTTTAATAAAGATTTTAAAGAGTTTACGGGACTAACACCTAAAGAATTCTACGGAGAGGACTTAAAAATGTCACTGATTTTTGATAATGAAGATTAGCCTTGTCCCATTTTTACAATTTTACATTAAAAACTCATGGCATATTTGCATTGCAATAACGCAACTAACTTATGTGAGGAAGAAAAATGAAAAACGTAAATACTGTAAATTGGTTTGACATCAACGTATCAAACTTAAATAATGCTAAAGAATTCTATGAAACTGTTTTTAACATCAAACTTGTAGATTTTCCGACTGAATTTGGTAAACAATCTGGCTTTCCATTCGACCCAAAAGGTTTAAATGTTACCGGTGCATTGGTGGAAAAAGAAAATTTTGTATCAAATAGCAATAACACCGTTATATACTTTGAATCAGAGGACTGTGTAACTGAAGAAAATTTGGTGGAACAAGCTGGAGGAAAAATTATTCGACCAAAAATGTCTATTGGAGAATTTGGATTTGTTTCGATATTAATGGATAGAGACGGAAACACTATTGGTTTGCATTCAAGAAAGTAATTCATTGAAATTAAGCACACATATAGATGAAGCATTTCGAATGCACAACATTGTATAAAAGCAATAGCGGTTTCGGGTATGTAATCAAACCGTTCTTGCTTTTTTAAGACAGAAGCTGTCGTTTAGTTTATAGGATGCCGGCTATCTGATTGATAGTAAAAATGCAACTGTAAGAGTATACATGCGTAAATTACACTATTACATTAGTGGAGTGGGTTTATGAAATTATATGATAGTAAGGAAGTAAGGGCAATCCTGAAGATAGCTGCTGAAAACTCATCTACAGATAAACCTGATCAGCAGATGGGATTGACAATTGATGAATTGCGCCAGCTTGCATCCGAAGTAGGAATAGACCCGGAACAAATAACAATGGCCGCTGCGGAAATTGAATCAAATTCCGGAATTAATGATCGAAACTTTTGGGGCGGTCCTTTCTCATATAGTACACAGGTGCTGGTTGATAGCGAAATAACCGGGGAGCAATGGGAAGAGATGCTCCTTTCGATTCGCGATTTCTTCAAATCCAAGGGAAAAGTTACTACCAGAAAGTCCGTTTACGAGTGGAGTTCACCGTGGGGCACAAGCAATTCTGCACAGGTGACTGCCCTAAAACAAAATGGCAGCACAAAGATCAATTTAAGCTGGCATGGTCCCTTGACGGGCCTTCCGTATTATATTCCCGTACCAGTGGTTGCCATTGTTTCACTGTTATTTGCATCCGGATTTTTAGAACTGTCAGCCATTCCCGGAATGGTGTTTACGCTGTTGTCGACCGGAATTGCATTTTTGGTAGGGCGATGGAAGCTTCGTAAAAACCTCGACAATGGATTTAAAAAACTGCGGCAAATGGTTACCGGGCTCGAAACGATCGCGAGCAGGCCAACATTAAAGTCTGAGTCAGACGAGTCGCCGTCGAACGATTTTGAGGGTGAGAGTGAAACAGATAACTCCCTAAAAAATATTCTTATAGAAGAGGATCATAGCGAAACGGATAGTAAGACAACACCTAAAAATCGTCATAGAATATGATGGCTGACCTGCACATTTTTCAGCTCATCAGGCGTCTTTATCTGATAAATAACTACCGATGACAGATGCCCAACTTGGCGTTTACTCCCCAGACTTTTGGACCGCCAAAAGTATGCTGCCCAAGGCATCCCGTTGGGGAAAAACTCCCGGCTGTGATGGCTTCCGGGCACGGTTTTCCCGCACCGGTACACTTTGAGAATACTCACCTTGTGAGCGCTCAAAGCGATTTCTCCCGTGCTTTGGTGCAATCCATGCAATTCCTTCACCCATCAAGGCAGGATACCTTAATCCTAAACAACCTTTCTTCAGCAGGACTAGATCTTTTCTGTCACCTCTTAAATGGTGTTGCCTTTTTTAGGGCAAGATTAGCGGCTTCCAAAGACTATGCTGATAAACGACGCACGAAAGGATGTGAAATGATTGAAATAGCGACTAAAACAGTAGTTATCATTTGATTCCGTATGACAAAGAAGAGTAGAAAGAAAATTCTTGGAATACTACTCCTTGTTGGGACAATTGTTACACTTTTCGTCGTCCCATGGATGTATGTAAATGCATGGATATTACTACTGCCCAATACGGTACAGGATCAGGTGGATAAGGTGATTGATCATAGGCTGAAAAGTGAGATTTCTTACAAGTCAACCTTTGTAGATAAACATATTAATGACGACCGGTTTATTTTTTTTTCTTCACAATCGATTTTAAGAGGAACACGACCTAAGCGAATCTCACCCGAAATTCGGGCGAACCGAATACAACGAAATCCTGGCAGAATTTAAAAAAAGCGGATTCAAAGTCATTAGCGAAAAAAGAGACAGTTTATAGCTTTTTAAAGAACGGAAAGATAGATCTCTTCGAAGAAGGAATATCCAAATAGAAGCTATTGGAACAGCGTATTTATGTGGACTGGCCTTGATAAATTGCTTGTCACTCTTTAACTCGTTTATTAACCTTCGTTTTTAATTATTTAACATATCGGTGACTGCCGGATATGCAGAATGTTGCTACACCTAAGAATACACTATGAGTAAAATTAACCCATGCCCAAACTGTAATGGGAATGAAATTTATATCAATAAAAAAGGGGTTTCCGGTGGAGGCTATGCAGCCAACTACCTGCCTGGATTAGGAGGGTTCATGTATCACGCCAAGCTTCATCCTACAATATGCAAAGATTGCGGATTGGTTCGTTTTTTTGCTGATGAGGATGCGAAATCAAAGCTGGAAAACTCGCCCAAATGGGAAAAACTGTAGGTCAGCTTTAAATTCTCCGTCAATCCGCACTGAAGTTGCCGCAATCCATGTTCGGCCGAGTACGGTTGCTATGTTGATCTGAATGTCTTTGCTCGCAAAAAACAGTTTGCTGTCAATAACTGCGTTTTCGGTTAGGCGCAGTTCTTCACCCGCCGCAAACTTGAGGGGGAATGCGGCTGATTTATTTGAGATCGAGGAGTAGACTGTTTTCGACTGAGAGGATAATTCCTGATGCAGGATCTTTCCTTTCCTGAAATTATGTTATCTTAGAAACTTTGCTCAGAAAAGATCAGACGTCACATGATTTGGGAAAATAGTACGTATTTATTTGCACTGCTCCTCATACCTATCCTCTGGGGAGCATTTTGGTGGTTAAGATATGCTCGGCATAAACACCGGACAGAGCTATTCGACGATCGCCTTCTTTCGCTGTTACGCATGAATTTCTGGAAGACGGGAGACAGGGTTCGATTCTATAGTTTTCTTCTGGCACTTCTTTTCTTTGTGCTTGCCCTGGCCGGACCCAAAATAGGGACAGAAATTCGTGAAGTTGAAAGGAGCGGGGTGAATATGCTCATCGCCCTTGATCTCTCCCGAAGCATGAACGTGGAAGATATCTCACCCAGCCGGCTGGAAAAAGCTAAGTTTGAGATCAATAGGCTGATCAATCGTCTTGAAGGGGACAGGGTTGGGCTGATGGTTTTCACTGGAGAAGCATTTGTACAGAGTCCGCTTACGCTCGATTACTCGGCACTCCGCTTGTATTTAGATATCGTAAAAACGGAGCAGATGCCTTCGTTTACGTCCAATTTTCAGGCAGCGATGGTAAAAGCACAGGAGACGTTTCAGTCAATCGAAGATAACTCTGATGCCGCCAACGTACTTCTGCTAATTGCCGATGGTGAAAACCAGGGCTATGATTTCAGAGAAGCTGCTGAAGAGCTGAATGAGAGCGGCGTGACGATATTTACTGTCGGAATCGGGACGAGTGCCGGGGGGAGAATACCTGTTTACGAAAATGGATCCCTTCGTGGGTATCACCGCGATTCAGCTGGAAACGAGGTTATGTCGAGCCTCTCATCACAAAACATGCGGGACATCGCCTCCCTGGGCGGGGGAAACTATTATGAAATTAGCAGGGGCAGCGATACCATCGAGCCATTTCTTTCCCGGCTGGCAGAACTGGAGCGGGGAGAATTCTCATCTCAGGAGTATGCGAATTATAAAAACCGATATCAGCTCATGACAATCATTGGACTCGTTTTTCTGTTTCTATCTCTCTTCTTTCCTGATTTTTCTCCTGCGCCAAAAAGTAACTCAGAACCTATTGTCAGTTAATTTACTTTCGAATGATTAAACTATTTGTCACCGATCTGGACGGCTGTATCTCTACCCCTTTTAAAACCCCGATTTGGAGTGCAATTAACTCCATTCGTGATCTCAATGAGGAGAGCCAAAGTGACTCAACTATACCACCCATTACGCTCTGCACCGGGCGTCCGTTTCCATACGCTGAAGCTGTCGGGCAGTGGCTGAATATTCGCCATCCGTTTGTATTTGAAAGTGCGGGGCTGTACCACTGGGATGGAAACAGAATTGAAACAGCACTCGACGACAGGGAAGAGACGCTTGCGCCCATCAGAGAAGTTAGAGACTGGATTATCAAAGATGTCCTTCCCAACTATCCGAATGCCATACTTGAGTTCACTAAAATGATGGATGCCGGAATTGTTTGCCCCGATGAATCAGTAATCAATGAAATCCATGAACTTGCGCTGAAGCGGATACCGGAAATATTTCCCGGGCTCGAAATTCATACTACAGAGATATCAATCAACGTACTGATGCCGGGAAATAATAAGCTGCAGGGGCTCAGGCTTTTGGGCAAAACACTGAACATTGGGCTGGATGAAATGTCGTACATCGGCGATACCAGTGGTGATGCCGTGGCTCTAAAAGAGGTGAAGATGCCGTTTGCTCCCTCCAACGCCCGAAAAGTTGCTAAAGATGTGGCCACTGAACTGCCGTTTGAAACGACTGAAGCAGTGCTTGAGGCGTACCGGCGGGTGATTGCATACAATCGCGGGCTAGGCGGGTAGTTGCGTCATCGAATGAGTCAATAAGAAGACATATCTAAATTCTTAGCCACTCAGCTTTTCGCAAAAACTCATCCGACGACTTGCCCCATTACTTAAATTAGTTTGTCTTTCTTAAAGAAATCTCTGTTCATTTTGTCTTGTCCCAAGGACTCCTGCGGAGAAACAAAACGAACCTCCCCAAGTAGGGATCCCTGCGGGGAAAAGTTCAAGGCTGCGAAAAAATTGGCGCGGTCACGTAACCTCTGCTACCTTTTATCAATGGTCCGCTGCTCTTAACGCTCGATAATAAGTTACAAGCCGCTCATCTTTTGAACGCGAAGCGATATGATAAAAGGTCACTGCAGATTTTACGGTTCCCTTTACCGCCAATTCTTTCGAGGCCTCATTTTTTCTGGCGGTAAAAATAATTTTTAGCCCGAAAACAAAAGTGCATATTTCTTGAAAAGGGTTTTACTTAACCAGGTGTATTTCCCGTAGTGCCACAGTCTTCTTTTTAAAGATCAGAATGACCTTGTATGGTCAATGAGCTGTTCATTAACTTTTAAAGAGCCCGGCCTTTGATTGCTGAAGGCGGCGTCTGGTTTACGGGGAGTGCATGCGATGTTTGTAAAAACCTACCGGATCAATCTATGATTACGGTGACAGAACGATATGGACCTTTGTTATTTCCCGTTGAGGGCTGACATTATCCATATAATTCCTAAATCATACAACATATGATGAAGATACACCTGTTCAGTATTACTTTTGGACCGCCAAAAGTAATCAAAAGCTCCCGGCTGTGATTGCTTCCGGGCACAGTTTGCCCGCGCGGTCACACAACAACAATGGCTCTCAGGGGAGCCGATGTTGCGATTTCTCCCGCGCTTTGATGCAAACCCTGCTACTCCTCCACCAATCAAGGTCGGAGGATTTTAGGGTTCTTTTAAACGTTCGAGTTAAAAAATAAGCTCTGGTTTTAAGCCATCATAAAACTGAAAGAATTTAAAAAATGGCTCGCAATGTTTTACAACAGATTATTGAAATTTCATGGGTAATGTCAGCCGTTGAGGTAAGTACTCCGCCAGCTAGCGGTGGGAGGAGTGTTCACATCGTCCCAACGGGGTGCCCACGGCAGGATACTTTCTTCTTTTTGTCCCGCCACAGCTGGGTGACCGTTCACCTGTCCCCTCGGGAAAAGTATCGTGGAATAAAACCACTTATGATTTATATTGAAATCCAGTGTTAACGTCATTGCTGAAAGCTCTGGTAACCTGTCAGATTTTGCCGATCAATTATTTCGACTATACTTAAAAGCTACTGAAAACTAACAGGTCTTTTATGGCAGATCATGTTTAACTTACCACAATTGGGCTCAATTTGATGGTAGTTTAATTGGCCGATAAAACTTCATTAAGAAACCGTCCACACCCACTCTCTTCCCGGCCCTCATATTGAAGAGTTACAGTATGGCTGAACAGGAAACCGCTCATGGAATCCCGGCAAACCTCATCTGTAATGGAAAGCTGAAGGGTTTCACCGCTGCCAAACAGGGCATCAAGCGTGTTGGACGACTCATCAAACCGGCGTTGTTCAAGCGAACCGCTTTTACGCATCTCCGGCGTTTCGTAGATAACATAGTCTTTATCCGTTACTCTGACAGACCAAAATGGCCCATTTCCGGACGCGATAAATGTGAATCCATCCGCGCGGAACTCTTCATGCCGATCGCGAATCTGGGTTTCCATATCTGAGTAGGTGAGCAGATAGTTTTCGGAAAGATCGCCTTCAATTCTGTTGCCAGCCTGATCAAGGAGTTGCAGGGAGTCATTTTCAATGAGGTACGTTTTATAGAGCTCATCATTGCTGCTTAAGAAAAGTGAGTCAGCACCTGATGTTTCCCAGGTACCATAGGTTGCAACTGGCCCGCCGTCTTCATCAATATAAGCGGATACTTCCCTGAACCCCGTGGAGTCGATAAGCAGATGGGTATCGATGCCCGGGCAGCTTGCACATGGCAGGGTGCCGGTGAACACAGCCGGCAGCCCCATCGGGAATTCAAATGATTCCTGTTTGTTATCGCCACCGGCTGAGAATGACATCGCATTAAATGCGATATAGAGACGAAATGAAATAAAACCGATCAGACAAATGACGATTATAATTGCCGTTTTCCTATCTATTGACATCGTTTACCTTCAGGTGAGATTCTCTGTTTTCTTCAGCGATTCTTCAGCCATTTTTTTGTGGTAGTCATCCAGTTTGGATGCAATGGCACCATCTGCTGTGGAGAGGATTCTAATGGCTAATAGGCCCGCATTTTTAGCTTTACCAATCGCAACGGTTGCAACCGGCACGCCATTTGGCATTTGAACGATAGAGTAGAGGCTGTCTACGCCGCCAAGTGCCGATGTTTTTACCGGTACACCAATCACCGGCAATGTGGTATATGCGGCCAGCATGCCGGGCAGATGAGCTGCGCCGCCGGCTCCCGCGATAATCACTTTAAGTCCTCTTTTACGGGCCTCTTTTCCATAGTCAGCCATCAGGTCGGGCGTTCGATGTGCCGATACAACCCGTTTTTCATACGAAATATTGAATTCATCGAGAATATCTGCGGCTTCTTTCATCGTGGGCCAGTCGCTGTCGCTGCCCATGACGAGGCCAATCTTTGGTTGGTTGCTCACGGTATGGTTGGTTTGGTTAAAATTTTAATCAAAGGTGGTTCATTTCCGAGGCTGTCCAAAAAAGGTGTCATCCCGCATCCCGACGCCTCGGTACGAGATCTCCAGCCGTTGATATGGACAGGAGATGCCGGATCGGGGTCCGGCATGACTAAAAAAAATAACATCTTTGCAATTTAGCGCCTTTTTGGACAGCCTAATATTCGGATAATGTCGTTCTGTCAGCTGACGGTGCCTTACTCATCATTAATCACATACGTCATAAAAAAATTTCTGGATTTATGGTTGATACCTCAATTATTCTACCCCAGGCATTTGGTTCTTAAACAGCTCAAATCTGGATATTCAGCGTCACTTGAATGGCCCGGTTGTAGATAGTTTCCTGATCACTGCCCAGCAGAGTGTAGTGTGCCATTTTCCGTCCGGGTTTACTGTCTGTTTTCCCATACACGTGCAGATGGCCATTTACAGCTCCCATTGCATCTCCTGCAAAATCGACCCGTGCCTTGCGTTTTTGAGTGCCCAACAGGTTAATCATCACAACTGCCGTCTCGTTCAAATCTGTTGAGCCAAGTGGCAAACCCGTAACAGCCCGAACATGATTTTCAAATTGTGAGGAGATGCAACCTTCGATGGAATAGTGTCCGGAATTGTGCGGGCGGGGAGCGGTTTCGTTCAACAGAATCTGGCCATCAGTGGTCAGGAAAAACTCGAAGGCAAAAATGCCGACACCATTAATTGACTCAACGGCCAGCTTCGCCAGGCGCTGCGCTTCTTTTGCCAGAACAGGATCGATCTGTGCCGGTGCTTTCACGGCGACACATATATGGTCTTCCTGCACGGTTTCAACACATGGATAAACAGATGTCTTTCCATCTTCTGAACGGGCGACCTGCACAGCCAGCTCATGGGTAAAATCAACAAAGGATTCTGCCAGGATGTCCCGCCCTTCTGAACCGCCAAGATCATTAAACGCGCCATTTGATTCACCGGCATGTTGAACCGTCCGGTTACCATACCCGTCATATCCGCCTTTTGATGATTTAAGCATAACCGGCCAGCCATGCTTATCGGCAAATGTTTTAATGTCATCAGGTGATGAGACGATCCGGCTGGGCGTGACAGGAATGCCGGCGTCCTGAAACGTCATCTTCTCAATCTCTTTATTTTCGATCAGCTCAAACGTTTCGGGGGATGGATAAATGGGTGTACCGGTTCGTTCTCTCAGCTCAAAGAGAATCTTAGAATCGATAAACTCATTTTCAAGGGTGATGACGTCGCATGTATTTGCAAAATCGATCATCGACTCTACGTCAGTAAAGTCCCCTTTGAAAATGGATGGCGTCATGAATTCAAGCGGCTCTGTTTCGTTTCGGTCAGAGAATGAAGCGACCTGCATGCCGTAACGGAACGCCTGCAGAGCCGACATTCGCGCCAGTTGTCCGGCTCCCAAAAAGCCGAGAGTAAATCCTGTTTGTAGACTGTTATGCATCAAAAAATATATTTAGCGGTGGTAAATTTAAATTGTTGAACTGCACGGTTCAATCAGGATATTTCAAGTGTACCACAATCAAATAAGTTCATTCCAGCTTTGAGCCGGGATCACCTTTCTTATGGTAATACGGACGTAACGAATTCACGAAAATGTCGCATCACAGCGCGGCACGTCAATTAAAACATGTGATTCACAAGAAATCCTGCTGATCCAACTGCATGAAGGTACAAAACAATCATTTAAATTTGATGGTGGATTCAATTCATAAGTAGCCGAAAAAATCAATATATTTGTTCCTGCAAAAGAGTACAGACTTATACCATGGATTTAGAAGCAAAGTTAGAACAGATTCGCGAGCGCTATGATGAGATTAATCAGGCGATGGCGGATCCATCGATTTACGATCGCCCTAAAGAGTATACAGAGCTCACAAAGGAGCATACACAGCTAAAAGAGCTGGTTGAGGACTTTGAACGCTGGAGAGAGATAACTCATCAGATTGAAGGAAATGCTGAGCTGATGGAGATAGATGACGACGCAGAAATTACAGAAATGGCGCGTGTCGAAACAAAAGAGCTTGAAACTGAACTGGAAGATCTGGAGAAGCAGATCAAATATAAGCTTATTCCTAAAGATCCGGATGATTCCAAAAACTGCATTATAGAGATCAGATCGGGCACCGGTGGTGATGAGGCCGCTATTTTTGCCGGTGATCTGTTTGACATGTACAGGCGCTATGCTGATAGTGAAAAATGGAAGATGGATCTGCTGTCTGTTCAACAGGGAGATATGGGCGGGTACAAGGAAATTGTTTTTGAGCTGGGCGGAAGTGAAGTTTTCGGAAAAATGAAATACGAAAGCGGTGTTCATCGTGTGCAGCGAGTACCTGATACAGAATCACAGGGTCGCGTCCATACATCAGCCGCAACGGTTGCCGTACTGCCTGAAATTGAAGAGGTGGAAGAGGTACAGCTCGATATGGGCGACATCCGTGTTGACACATTCCGGTCAAGCGGGGCCGGCGGTCAGCACGTAAACAAAACAGATTCAGCCATTCGCCTCACGCACGAACCGTCCGGTATCGTGGTAGAGTGCCAGCAGGAGCGATCACAGCATCAAAACAAAGATAAAGCGATGACGATGCTGCGCTCTAAGATATATGAAATTGAGCAGGAAAAAATACGTGCCGAACGCGCGGCGGAGCGTAAAAGCCAGGTATCGTCGGGTGACAGAAGCGCCAAGATTCGCACCTATAACTTCCCTCAGGGACGTCTTACAGATCACAGAATTAATTTAACACTTTATAATCTCGACAGCATCATGAAGGGTGATATTGGAGAGGTCATCGAAGCACTCAGGGTTCAGGATAACCTGGAGAAACTGAATGCTATCATGAATTAAAACAAGAAAAACCAGTAACTAACCATAAAACACGGAGCAAATTGAATTTTCCCAATCCTTTTTATAGATGGCGACCGCATCCATGGCATGGACTCGAAGTTGGCGATGACGTTCCAAATATTGTCAACGCGTTTGTTGAAATTACGTCGTTTGATACAATTAAATATGAGGTTGATAAAAAGACGGGCTATATGCGTGTAGACCGTCCACAGCGTAGTTCTTCTCTGCCCCCGTCTCTCTATGGATTTATACCGAGAACATATTGTGGCGACCGTGTTGGCGGGTTGTCGTCACTCACAAAAATTGGTGATGGTGATCCTCTGGACATCTGTGTATTGAGCGAGCGCCCTATTGACCGCTCTGAAGTTATTTTGGCTGCCCGGGTCGTTGGCGGTCTGCACATGATTGATGAAGGCGAAGCGGATGATAAAATTATCTCTGTGCTAAGCAATGATCAGTACTACAAAGATATTAATGAGGTTACTGACCTGCCTGATATCATCATCGAACGTTTGCGACACTACTTTGGAACCTACAAAATGATTCCGGGGCAAAAATTAGACGTGAACGTAGAGCGCGTCTATGGCAAAGAGGAAGCTGCTAAAGTTATCAAAGCCTCCATGGAAGATTACGACGACATGTTCGGTAATTAATGTGGTCTTATTGTTACGCTTGTTTATAAATGGATGTAGATGTCTCCCCTAAAAAGGGGAGATTTAGAGGGGTGTTCATTAGATTTTGCTATATTCTGTTAAACATCCCCCTGTTTCCCCCTTTTCTAAGGGGGACTTTAAAAAACAATTTATTAATCGAACTCAGGTAACTAAGTTTGAAGAAATCATTTATAATCGTCAAAAAACTATGAAGTATGTTGGAGCACATGTGAGTGCTGCGGGCGGGGTAGAAAATGCTCCACTGCGGGCTCACGAAATAGGAGCAACCGCTTTTGCACTATTCACAAAAAATCAGCGCCAGTGGAAGTCCAAACCGCTAAGCAACGAAAATATTTCAGGATTTAAAGAGGCGTGTGAAGCCTACGGTTTTTCAATGGACGCCATAATCCCTCATGACAGCTACCTGATCAATTTGGGGCATCCGGAGCAGGCCAAGCTGCAGAAATCACGGGATGCATTTTTGATTGAGCTTCAGCGGTGTGAACAGCTCGGCATTCAAAAAATAAACTTCCATCCGGGCAGTCATCTCAATAAAATATCGGAGAAAGAGTGTCTGGCCAGAAATGCAGAATCTATCAACATTGCATTGGACCAGACAGAATTTGTGAAAGCCGTGATCGAAATTACTGCCGGTCAGGGCACAAATATGGGATTTCGATTTGAACATCTGGCTGAGATGATCGAGCAGGTGGATCAACAAGAGAGGGTAGGGGTCTGTATTGATACCGCCCACGCGTTTGCTGCCGGATACGATATTTCAACGAGAGATGGATTTACGGAAACGTTTGAAAGCTTTGGTGAGATTGTTGGCTTTGATAAGCTAATGGCCATGCACCTCAACGATTCCAAGAAAGAGTGTGGTACGCAGGTTGACCGTCATGACAGCCTTGGCGACGGATACATTGGATGGACGCCTTTTGAGATGATCATGGCGGACGACAGGTTTGAAGGGATCCCACTGATTCTGGAAACCCCGAATACCGATCGCTGGTCTGAAGAGATCGCTACTCTTAAAGCAATGGCTGAATAAGGAAAAAATACCTACTCTTGACTCGACTGCCCGAAAACATAACTGTGGAGTTTTTCGGCCATTAAAAGTAAATAATGGTTCTCGTAGTAAGTCAACGGTAATCTATACTCGGGAAACGCAGGAAAGTCACAAGCAGACACAGTTTTATTTGATGAACAATGTGCGAGTCTTGCGGCGTTGACATACATCCGGTAGAATTTCAATGCCTCCTGCCACTTCAACACAGCCCTTCCGATGTCTGTATATCAAATCCAATCCTTACGCCAAAAAAATATGACCATACCGGCAGTGATGCCGGCCATCAACAGCAGAGAGAGCGGATATCCATATAACCATTCAAGTTCAGGCATGTTATAGGGGCTGGCTTCGGGATTGAAATTCATGCCGTAAATTCCAGCGACAAACGTTAACGGTATAAAGATAGTGGCGATGATTGTTAGTACTTTCATCACTTCGTTCATGCGGTTACTGAGGCTGGACATATAGATATCAAACAGCCCGAAGACAATTTCACGGTTGGTTTCCACGATGTCTATCACCTGAACAATGTGATCGTATATATCTTTTAAATATACTTTTACGTCATCAGAAATCAGTTTCAAATCATCCCGGATTAATGAGTTGATGCCATCTCTTAACGACCAAATCGATTTTCTGAAATAGATCAGATCACGGCGCAGGGAATGAATTTTTTGCAATATTTCCGGTCTTGGATCATCAAGTACCTCTTCCTCAATTGTTTCAATTGATTCACCCATTTCATCTAACGCGTGAAAATAGTGATCGATTACTGTATCTATCAGAGCATAGGCGAGGTAATCGGGACCAAGTTTTCTAAGACGTGTTGTCTCTGATTCAAGGCGTTTCAAAACAGGTTCAAATATCGGGTCGTCACTCTCTTGAAATGAGAGAACATATTTTTCTCCGATAACAATGCTGATCTGTTCTGTGTGTAACTGCGAGCCTGTATCATTCACAGAATGTTGTTTTATCATTCTCAGGACAACGTAAATATGATCCGGATAAATTTCCACTTTCGGCCGTTGTGAGGTACTTACAATATCTTCCTGAACGAGGGGATGCAGGTTAAAATAATCCCAAACGGTGCGCAGCCGATCGATGTCGTGAAGGCCCCTGACCTGAATCCAGGTCTTTGAGGGATTCTTTAGATAGGGCTCTGATTTCTCAATTTTATTGATTGGAATAACATCATAATGATGTGCATCGAAATCATGAACAGTCATTAAAACATCATCGAGCCTTTGAAAACCGGTATGAATTGCTGTTCCGGGTATTTGGCCGGGAGGTTTTCTGCGTGATTTGTTTACCCGCGCAAACTTTCCTGGTCGCAGTCCCGATTTGTTGTTCTCTTTATTCATCACCGCTATTTTTTGATTTAACTACTCATAAAAAAGTAAATCACGTGCACGTAAAGCATAATTGTACAGCTTTCAATGGAATGATGTTTAAAATGAGACGAATTCTTTAGTGTTCGCATAATCACCATAAATTATCACTTGAGAATAACCCCTTCATTTGGACGAAGACTAAATGTGTCTGAATTGACACTATGCTCTGTTTTGCTATCCATTTTTGTTGAAATCACGCAGGTGGAAAAGGTAGCGCTGTAAGCTTTAAGTGAGTGTGATTTCGACAAAGCTGACTGGATGTCAACGGTTTGAGGCTGGCTGCTAAAGTTCATCAGAATCAGACAGGACTCATTGGTCTCCTCATTATTTCGAATGAAACCAAAGACAGGCTTATCGAGTTTGAGAGTCTCGCAGTTTCCTGAAACTAATTCAGAATGGTCTTGCCGAATCCGGCTCAGTCTATTTACAAAGTTCAAAGTGGATTGGCCCTCACTTTTCTGAACGTCAACATTCTGTTTATCACTTCCGTAACCAACCGGCAGCCACGGGATAACTTCATTACCGCAGAATCCGGCGTGCTTTGTCGCATCCCATCGCATTGGGGTTCGTACCGGATCTCGCCCCAAACCCATATTGGGCGATAAAATTTCCCAGGGATCCTGAACCTTCTCCGGTGGAATATCCACGCTCTGCATACCGAGCTCATCACCGTAATAGAGAGTGGGTGTACCTCTTGCTGTAAGCAGGAAAAGCAAGCCATTTCGAGCCTGATTCGCCCCGGCACGTGTAGCAAACCGCGGCTGATCGTGGTTACCCAGAACCCAGTTGGGCCAGCCGTAATCGGGCACCTCCTCTTCAAATGTATCCATCAGCTGCCGGACATTGTCAGCTTCCCAATCGGAAAAGACGAGGCGAAAATTAAATGGCAGGTGAAATTCTGGATTCTCTTTTGTTCCGTAATGGCCCGCTAGTTCCGGAATCGTTAGGTTCATCTCACCGATGGTGACGCGATTCTCATATTCGTCGTTTGTCTGGCGAATCCATCGGTTAAACATGTGAATGTCGGGCGTGTTTTTGGTCTGTTTCTCAATAAGTCTGAACGATTTGTCCATCCCCGGTTTCCAATTGGGGTTGACGGGATTGTCGCGAAACTGCGGATCTTTCATGACGCGATAGGAGACGTCAACCCGAAAACCGTCGACACCGCGATCATACCAAAAACGGAGTATATTAAGCATCGCCTCCTTCACGTCCGGGTTGCGCCAGTTCAGGTCTGGTTGCTCAACAAGAAACGTATGAAGAAAATACTGTTCCGTTCGCTCATCCCATTTCCATGCAGATTCTCCATCAAACCGGCTCAGCCAGTTATTGGGCGGTCCACCATTGTCAGCCGGATCTTTCCAATAGTACCAGTCTCGTTTCGGATTATTACGGCTGATCCGGGATTCTAAAAACCAGGGATGCTTGTCTGATGTATGGTTCGGTACAAAATCGAGAATCAGGCGGATATCTTTGAGGTGAGCTTCTTCTATCAGCCGATCCATATCATCCAGCGATCCAAACATGGGATCAATGTCGCAATGATCACTTACATCGTACCCAAAATCGGCCATAGGTGACGGATACACAGGGGAGAGCCAGATAGCATCGGCGCCCAGCCACTTCAGGTAGTCGAGCCGGCTCCTGATTCCATTCAAATCACCAATTCCATCGTCATTGGAATCCTGAAAACTGCGGGGGTAAATATGGTAAATAATGGCGGATTTCCACCACTCTTCGGTGTATGTCATAGTCTGATTTATTGCTCATTTATGATTTTTGTAGCCAGATCTCTTAATTGAACTAAGCACTCACTATCTTCAACAAGTTGCATATGCAATTTTTCAATCTCTGATGCCAGATGTTCATCCTGAAAAGAGAAGCCGATGTTGAGGACCTGATTCAGCCGACCAAGCTGTTTTTCTTCAGTACGTTCAGTCTCTTTAAGCGGCCGCGCGGCACCCCAGTCGATGTGAATCATTTTTGGGACACCTTTTATAAACGGACTTGATTCAGAGTCAATCACAATGAAGTTAGCTGAGTGCCAGTCCCCGTTTTCAACACCGAGCTCCTCGCAAATAAGCTGATGTAACAGGATATATTTATAAAGATCAGGCGTCAGGCGGGATGGATCGTCAAGCAGATACTCTTGCAGAGTGGGCCCCGACACATAAGGCTCTATGATAAACCCAAGTGATGACATACATTTGATGTTGTGTCCAAAGATATGGTTTAGCCGTAGTACCAGGCCCTGTTCAATAGTGAGGCGCATTCGTCCTGCGGATGTCACTACTGCTCCGCTACCGGTTAAAACAGGCCAGTTTTCTGCCGATCCGCTATGGGTTTGGGCACCGAGTTTGGCTTCGTGAAAAGGTTCAGCACCCGGCTGCTTGGCTACAATACCCAGTTCGGCGGCAATTAAAACTGTACTACGGCGCTGACGCCCCATCACATATTCCCCCTTAAGAATGAGGTGCAGCTGGTGCTCTTTCTCATAGGTGGACTGCCAGTTTGCTATTTCATCAGCAGCTTCTGTATCACCCGTTGCGACCAGTGTACGTCTGGCGAGTTCAATACGGACCAGCTGCCCCATCAGTTCATCAATCAGAACCGCCTGAGGCACTGCAGGGGCCGAACCATCTGGGGATGAAAACACGCCATCGTCTACCAGTTCCGGATAAAGCAGATCTGCAAAGGTCATCATATCTTTTGCCGAACGCGCAAAATGGTGGGTTTTTCGCCAGTTGTGCAATCGAAGTATAGATTTACTCAAGACCTTAATATCATCCGTTCCAAACTCTTTCATCAATCGGGACTCTACGAGCTGGGCATCTGAACCAAAAAATTTAATCTCACTGCCATAGTTCGACAGGACTATTGATTCAGATAGTAGCGGGTCACTCTTCCATGCATCGTCATCAGCCTCAAGAAGCCCAAAATAAACAGGACTCCATCCACCCAGACTCCGCGTCATATACCCCTCATCAGCTTGGATATATTCAACAGGGATTAGCCGGTCGGTTGTTGTTTCCGTTATAAATTGATCCGGATGATCTCTCCACATCAGATTCTCAATTGACGGATCACTGTTCAGCCGTTCGCACCACTCCATTTCCGAGGCGACGCTCGGACGCTGACCAAGAACTCTGACAAGTTTTCCTTTCGGCTTGTCTGATGGTGGTTTCAAGAACGAAATTACCTTATCGCGATTAAGTGGAGTTGCAACAATTTTGTATTCTTTCACTGAACTTGCGTGAGGTTATAAATAGGCTGAAAGGTATAAATATTCATTTATGGATCTGTTTCAGGCATGTCATGAGCTGACCGACTGTTGGATACAAAGCGCTGCTTAATGCAATTGAATATCATTGTAAGCTCTGTGAATTTAATAACTTGACGGTGACAGAACAAGAAACTCTAAGATGTTAACGTTTAAGCATTAATGAGGCAAGGCGCACATTTTGTCAGGTATCACAGTACATGTAAAACCGGTTCATACATCAGCAGGCAGCATCAAAAGAGGAACGGAGGCCATCTGGGCAATGCTCTTGACGGTACTGTTTGATAAAACCCATTCCCAGAACTTCTTTTTATACCGGGTCATCACCAGAAGTGTATGTTTATCTTTACCAATATAGTTAGTAATTCCTTCTGTGAGAGAGGATCCATGGTGTATGATAACTTCTGCATTAGGATTCTTGGTGATCTTTTTTAGCTTTTTGTTAAAATTGGCCAGTTTTTTTTCATCAACTTCTTGTTCATTTTCTGCTATATGAATCAGTTTTAGAGTCACACCAATATCCAGGCAAAACTCTCGCATTTTTTTGATCTGTTTGATATCCTGCATTCTCATATCTGTGGCAAACAGCATAGTTTTCAGTTCCCTGTAGTGGATATGTTTTGAAACAGCCAACACAGGAATTTCACTTGTCATGAGAAGGTTATTCGTTATGCTTCCATATAGGGCTTTTTTTAAATCAGCTTCTCCCCCCAGGCCGATGACAATCATATCATGACCGTGGTCGAGGGCAACCTGACGAGTGGTCGACAGAACTTTCCCGGTTTTTACGACCCCCTTCATTCGTATGATGCGAAAGGCATCAACCGCATGCAGATTTTGAATGATATTTGATAGTTTTTCTTCGTGTTCCACTTTTTGAGCATCGAGGATTTCATGAACACGAGAGGGGAAATCGTAAGGCTCTTCAATAACATTCAAAAAATATAATTCACCACCGGTATTGCTGGAAATTTCGCAGGCGTAGCGGATAGCAATCTTCGACTTTTTAGAGAAGTCAGTAGGTACAACAATAGAGCTGGCGAACGGCACAGATTACACCACGCGTTTAAGAATTAAAAATTGTTGAATGAAAACTAAATACGAACCTACACCCGTACGTATTAAACGAATATACAAAAGATGCGGCAGCAGGACATCAGAATTAACGATTCTGTAAATATTGGTGTGTGTAAACGGTCAGGTATTAAATTGCTTCAAAAAGAACTGCTCATCGTAATTGAATGTTTAAACGGTACCTTCCCAGCTAGTTTCGGGTGAACTTCTAAAAGACCATATCTTCGGGGTACTTTAACTGTGTACCAGTCGCCGAAGATTACAGCAGGGCTCACTTTAAACAATACAGAACCTTATTGTAGATAGCTGAATAAAACCCGTAAGAGATTTTTATGGGCTATGCGTCTGTTGTATCTTTTATTGAGTTCGTTACGGCTTTATAAACCGCTACCAAATCATAGTCAAACTTAGTTAAAGATTGTTTTAATGGCGAAGAAAAAACTTTATCTCCTCGACGGAATGGCACTTGCATACAGGGCTCATTTCGCATTTATCAATAGCAGACTTAAAAACTCAGAAGGGATTGCAACCGGTCCTGTTTTGGGCTTTGCCAATACCCTTGTAAAGCTTTTGGAAGAGGAGGAACCCACACATATAGCTGTTGCGTGGGATACTCATGCGCCTACTTTTCGGCATGAAATGGATGAAGAGTATAAAGCAAATCGACCTCCGCAACCCGATGAATTACGAGTTGGTATTCCGCTGATCAAAGAGATGATTAAAGAGTTTGGAATCAACAATATCGAAAAAGATGGATACGAAGCAGACGACATCATCGGGACTATTGCCTATGATGCGCATGAAGACCACGTGGAAGCATTTCTGGTTACTCCCGATAAAGATTTCATGCAGCTTGTACGGGATCATGTTGTAATGGTGAAACCCGACAATAAGAACGGTGGATTCAACATTATCGACCCGGAAGGGGTGATGGACTATTTTGGCGTCTACCCGGATAAGGTTATTGATGTGCTTGCTATGATAGGAGACACATCAGATAATATACCGGGCGTACCGGGAATAGGTAAGAAGGGAGCACCTAAGCTGGTGAAAAAATACGGCTCACTCGAAAAAGCGATTGAAGCTGCACCCGATATGAAGGCGAAACGTGCACGCGAGGGGCTCACCAATTTTAAAGATCAGGCGCTTCACGCTAAAGAGATGGTGACTATAAAAACAGATGTACCCGGTGTGGAAGACTGGGAATCGCTGGGATGGGACGGGCCAAATAAGAAAGGGCTGGGTTTGTTCTTCAAACGAATGGAGTTCAGAACACTGACACGAAAATATCTCGGTGAAGAACCCGGCGGGCAGGGCACACTGTTTGGCGGTGAGGATGAGAGCGCCCCTGATACACTGCAGGATGCTGATGTAAACTACTCAACGGCAGTTAGTGAACAAGAGATTGAGCATGTTGTAAACCAGCTGAAAGATGCAAAAGAGCTCTCTTTTGACACGGAAACCGACAGCACCGATCCAATAGTGGCAAACATGGTAGGAATTTCATTATCAGCGAAGGCTGGTGTGGCTTTTTATATTCCTGTGAATGTTGATGGAGCTCTTCCCCAGAAAACAGTGCTCGAAATTTTGAAGCCGCTGCTTACAAATCCTGAAAGCCTGAAAATAGCCCAAAACTTTAAGTACGATTACCTTGTTCTGCTGCGGGCCGGCTTAAAGGTAGAAGGTTCCGTATTTGATACCATGGTTGCGGGATACCTCCTGGATGCAGCGCAAAAAATTAGCATGGATGCACTGGCTAAGACGTACCTCAACTACGAGCCTGTCTCAATTGTAACGCTGATCGGAAAAGGGAAGGCTCAAAAGTCCATGGACGAACTACCGTACTCAGAGGTTGCAGAGTATGCGTGTGAGGACGCGGACGTCACATACCGGCTCTGGAAAGTGTTAAAGGAGAAGTTGAATGATGATGAGCTTACTGAGATCGCCAGTGACCTTGAATTTCCGCTGATCCGTGTTCTTGCACACATGGAAAAAGAAGGTATCAATGTGGATGTAGGGATGCTTGAACAGTTTTCTGAAGAGCTCACACATGATCTTGAAGAGCTTGAGGAGAAGATCTTTGACCTGTCGGGGGAGGAGTTCAATTTGAATTCTCCCAAGCAACTGGGTGACGTTTTGTTTGAGAAGCTAGGTCTTCCGGCCGGAAAGAAAACGAAAACCGGTCAGTATTCCACAAGCGAATCGGTGCTTACTAAGCTTGCTCCTGACTATGAAATTCCATCATTGGTACTGGATTATCGCAGCCTGAGCAAACTTCGCTCAACCTATGTTGATGCCCTTCCAAAACTTGTGAACGAGACGAGCGGCCGTATTCATACCGAATTGAATCAGACGGTAGCGGCAACCGGACGCCTCTCGTCATCAAATCCCAATCTTCAGAACATTCCGATTCGAACAAAGCGTGGCCGCGAGATTCGGAAAGCGTTTGTTCCGGCCGACGGGTTTAAACTGCTTGCAGCTGACTACTCGCAGGTAGAGCTTAGGGTTATTGCGTCTATCAGCGGCGATGAAAATATGATTGAAGCTTTCAGGAATGGGGAAGATATTCACTCCCGTACAGCGAAAGAAGTGTTTAACCTTGACTCCATTGATGAGGTAACATCTGATCAGCGTCGTAAAGCAAAAGAGGTCAATTTCGGCATTCCGTACGGAGTGAGTGCCTATGGTCTTGCCAGCCGGCTGGGAATCAGTAACGAAGAGGGGAAAGAGATGATCGATCAGTATTTTGAGAGATTCCCCGGCATTCAGACCTACATTGACGAAACTGTGAAGGAAGCTAAAGATACCGGGTTTGTGAAAACCTTGCTGGGCCGCCGGCGCTATATTCCGGACATTAATTCACGTAACTGGAATGTCCGCGGATTTGCCGAACGAACAGCTATAAATATGCCCATTCAGGGTACAGCTGCAGATATCATTAAGCTGGCTATGATTAAGATTGACGATTTGCTGCGTGACTCAGATTATAAATCCCGGATGTTGTTGCAGGTCCATGATGAGTTGATATTTGAAATCCATGAGGATGAGACTCAAGAGTTGCCTGCGAAGCTCAAAGAGATGATGGAAAATGCGTATACTCTGGACGTTCCACTTGATGTGGAAATTGGTCTGGCTGATAATTGGCTGGATGCACACTGATAGATAACAATTCTTGTAGAATTAAAAAGCCCCTTCCGGATCACCAAAAGGGTCACATATTTCAGCCCGGGGCAACGCCCCGGGTTTGCGGAATCGATTCTTCACATCCCCGAGACAATGGATATTATCAACGCTTCATACCTCATCGAGGGGTGGTTATCATGATTCTATGTGGAGAAACAGGGCGTTGATTGGGACTCGAGAACAACCATCGGATTCAGTCTTGCGCTGTTATTGTATTATGGGCCGATGGTTTATGGATGTGTGCCCGTTTACCTGGGGCGCTGCCCCAGGTTGTATTATATGACCCCTTCAAGGTCTGGGATTAATCCTTTTATCAATTTTACTTTTCGTATCCACTTTTATTCAAAAGTATTGACAAAACTCACCTTTCAACAGTAACTCGCAAAAAATGTTGGTCCCTGTATATGCCCACACTAATCAATATGGAGCCAAAAGGTTAAAGGAAACTATCTAAAACTCAGTCCAATACCCACATTAGCTACCGGATAATCAGATAGCGTATATGATCCTGAAATAGCTATGATGGACATTCTCACTCTGAATCCAACAAGAGCGTGAACTGAATTCGAGCCATCGACTGAAAGATTTACCGGGTCTGTGATGGCTTCAATTGCTTTTGTTTCAGGACGGGTAGTCCCATTGTATTCTTCATTGGGAACCGTGACTGGATAAGAGCCGCTTGCTATCACATCTGTTGTAGAACTTTGAAACCCAACTCCTGCAAATACGCTTAATATGGGGATCGATTTACCCACGAGAACGTTAGCTGTATAGCCGGATGATTCGATTGACACTTCCTGATTATCCCATGTCGAAGCTGGGTTTGGATCAGATATGTCAAAACCACTTTCAGGATTTACTTCAGTTTCGATATCAAAATTGAATTTCGTGTATCCAAACTGTACAGAGAGATCAACAGGGAGAACTGCTCCACCGGGAATCCATTGATTTAAACCGTGTTTTGCGCCAAACCCGTAAAGGCTTACCTGTCCATCAGCATCAGGCAAACTTACAGCAGGAACCAGCCTGAGTGACACGTCCGTATCTTTAATGAGGCCTACAGTTGCCTGTATCATCGGAGAAGGAACATATCCGAAGCCGGTGCCGTCAGGCATTTCAAATGAGAAAAGCTCTTCCTCCCGGCCATTCCTTGGATTAATATACATTTTTCCTATGATTGCTCTGTCATCGCTTTCACCTGCAACTGTAGGCGTAAGTGTCGTATTGTTCAGAACCATGACCTCCTGAAACTGACTTTCAAGATCGCCAATGTTAAAGAAATCATCTGACTCAGGGATAATTGCAAATGCTGCATTAACCCGAAGATCAAACCCAAACTTTTTATAGGGGCTGGCTGAGTTGTTCCAGCCGGTATTTAAATTGGCTCCAAACCCATTGAGATAAGGATCTAAATAGTTTTCCAGCAGAAGGTTGGAATCGTTAATACCACCTCGTAACAGTTCACCAACTTCATCAACCTGAGCGGATGCATTACTGAATGTTAATATCAGTGATAAAAGAATCGCGGGTACTAAGAGTATTTTTTTCATCATGAGTTTATTTATGGACGGTTTCTCTTGTTTTTATCGACCAGATGGTAAATTAGTTAAAATTCCATTAAATAATTCCTCAGGATTAAAGGCCGTCCAGCATATTCAAATAGGACTGATATCGTTCAGGATCAATTTCACCCCGCTCAAATGCATCAATAACACCACATTTTGGTTCATGACTGTGTGTACAGTTGTTGAATTTGCATGCCTGGCGCGGCTCTCTCATTTCGGGAAAAAACAGTGATAGTTCATAAGGCTCAATATTAACAAGACCGAACTCTTTTATTCCGGGTGTGTCGACGATGAATCCGCCATAGCTTAATTTAAGAAGCCGTGCATATGTTGTCGTATGTTTTCCTTTTTCTGAGTAAGACGATATATCACCAACTGTGAGATCAATATCGGGAGCGAGACAGTTAATAAGGCTTGTTTTTCCCACGCCGGAGTGCCCAATCAGGACAGATGTCCGATCTTTCGTTTCATCCTTGAGTAATTCTATGGTATCTGATTTTTCGATAGATGTTTGAAGGACAGGGTATCCAATAGATTCGTACGTATCTGTGATGGCATCGAGTTCTGCATGGTTTGATTCATCCAGCAAATCTGTTTTGTTGATAATAACGCCCGCTGGAATTTCATATGCTTCGCACGCTACAAGAAACCGGTCAATAAATCCACGCTTTACAGTGGGCATTTTAATGGATTGGACTACCCATGCGCGATCAATATTAGATACAAGAACTTGTTCATCCCGTCCGCTGCGTGTTGCTTTGCGGGGGATGTAGTTTATACGCTCGTGAATTTTATCAATCATCCCTTTCCCGTCGTCGCCCACAGTGATGCTTACAGAATCACCGACCGCAACAGGGTTAGTATCACCAGTATCGAGCAGCCGGAATTTACCGGGAATACGGCAATCAATGATCTCTTGGTTCACAGATACTTTATACCATTTACCTGTCGACTGTATTACTTTACCTGTTTTACTCATAGCCTAATGATACGGGATTTCGGCAATATTTTTAAGTTGAAAGATGACTCTGCCTGAGATTGAATAGCCCGGACACCGCAAAGCAGCGTCTATTGTGCCAACCGATACTCTGAATGGGTTAGTTGAAGGTGTCATTTTTTAAAAGCATCAGATACTGACTGCATAAAAAAAGCCGGCTTGCTTGTGCAGGCCGGCTTTTGGTAATTTTCTAATTCGGATTCTAAATTAATCCATTACGGCGATTTCCTTGCGTGCATCATTATTTGAGGCACTGCCGTCTGTTATCCTCTTCTGGTTATCAGGAATATGGAAGAACTCAGTCGGATCGGTTTCCGGTTTATCTTCAAGTACGATATCAAGAAGTGAGTCCATGCGTTCCAGATACTGAATTTCAAGATCGCCCATGATATCATCTTCGATCTCAGCGACATCTTTCTCGTTTTTCTTCGGCAAAAGGACTTTTTCAATTCCGGCACGTTTAGCAGCGAGAACTTTCTCTTTAATACCACCTACCGGTAGTACAAGTCCGCGCAGTGTAATTTCGCCGGTCATAGCCAGTGTTCCTTTAACCTTTCGCTGGGTAAAGATAGACGCTACAGCCGAGAGGAGTGATATACCCGCGGACGGTCCGTCTTTAGGCACAGCTCCCTGCGGAACGTGAATGTGCAGGTCCCAATGGTCAAATGCTTCTTTTGGGATGCCAAGTTCCTGATAACGAGCTCTCAGGTAGCTGATGGCAAGCATCGCGGACTCTTTCATTACATCTCCGAGTTGACCGGTGATATGTAGTTTACCGGACCCGCGTGATACACTCGCTTCAATAAACAGGATGTCGCCACCGTACTGCGTCCAGGCAAGACCTGTTGATACACCAGGAACGGTTGTGCGTTCAGCGGCATCAGAGAAGAACTTACGTTTACCAAGTGCCTCTTCAATGTCATTTACACCGATGCTCATCTTATCAATTTCTTCACTCGCGATCTTTGCGGCAACATTCCTGCAGACCGATCCGATCTGCCGTTCAAGGTTACGTACACCGGATTCGCGCGTATACTGATCGATAACCCGTTCAATAGCCGCTTTAGAAATTTTGATCTGCTTCTTGGTCAGGCCATTCTCCTCAATCTGTTTTGGAATGAGATATTTTCGGGCTATCTGAACTTTCTCTTCCTGCGTGTAGCCACTTATATTAATAATTTCCATCCGGTCGCGCAGCGGTGCCGGAATTGTGTCCAGCGAGTTTGCTGTGGCGATGAACATCACTTTTGACAGATCATACTCAAGCTCAAGATAGTTATCCATAAATGAATCATTCTGCTCCGGATCGAGAACTTCGAGCAGGGCGGATGTTGGGTCGCCGCGGAAGTCGCTTCCCACTTTATCAATTTCATCCAGCATCATAACTGGATTACCTTTTCCGGCTTTTTTCATGGATCTCAGAATACGGCCGGGAAGAGCCCCGATATATGTTCGTCTGTGACCCCGAATTTCAGCTTCATCGTGTATGCCTCCCAGGCTAAACCGTTCAAACTCACGATTTAGTGCGCGTGCAATCGACTTGCCTAAAGATGTTTTACCAACGCCGGGAGGGCCGTAAAAGCATAAAATAGGCGCCTTCATATCCTTCTTAAGCTTCAGTACAGCTAAGTACTCAATAATTCTCTTCTTAACTTTCTCGAGTCCATAGTGATCTTCATCAAGGATTTTGCGGGCCCGCTTCAGGTCCAGCTTGTCTTTTGATGTCTCTCCCCATGGGAGGTCAAGAATCCACTCGATGTAGCCGTGGATAATTCCGTAATTAGGAGACGAATTCGGCGTCATTTCAAGGCGCTGAAGTTCCTTCTCAATCGTATCATGTGCATCGTCAGAAAGGCCTTCCTTATTTTTTAGCCGCTTCTGAAGTTTAGAGATATCCTGCTGCTCGCTGTCTTCGCCGAGAGCTTCCTGTATCGCTTTCATTTGCTGGCGGAGATAGAAATCCCGCTGCTGATCATCAATATCAGATTTTACTTTGGTCCGGATCTCTTCGCTTAAATTGAGTACCTGAAGTTCTTTATTCAGGTGCTCCATGACTGTATCAAGTCGGTCAGAAAATTTTCGAACCTCAAGAATCTCCTGTTTTGCTTTTAGGTCTACCTGCAGATTTGATGAAATGAAATTTAGCAGGAAGGAGGGACTAGATATGTTATTAATTGCTATCGATGCTTCCGAAGGGATATTCGGAGAAAGATTTACAATTTTGCTTGCTGTTTCCTTCACGTTTCGGATAGAAGCGTCGAGTTTAACACCCTCAATATCCATCTCCTGACGGAATGCTTCAACGTCGGCTCTGAAAAACGGTTTTTCTTGTGTTATTTCGAGTACTTCAAATATACTCTTACCCTGAATGACAATGCTCTTGCTGCCGTCGGGCATTTTTATGAGTTTTAGGATCTGAGCAACAGTTCCCATTTTATAAAGATCATCTTTAGTAGGATTTTCTACAGATTCATCTTTCTGGGCAACAACTCCAATAATTTTATCATTTTCGTACGCTTCCTTAACGAGCTCAAGCGAACGATCTCTGCCAACTGTAATCGGAACAACAACACCGGGAAATAACACAGTGTTCTTCAGCGGCAGCAGGGGAAGATTGCCAGGAATCTCAGACTCTGTTAATCGCTTTTCTTCCTCTTCACTCATCAGTGGAATCGCCTGTTCGAAATCATCGAAACCGTCGTTCTGCTCACTTAATGAGTTCTCAAATTTAAATCGTGGGTTAAACATATATAAAGTCTTTAAGATCGATTCTTTTTTTACTTGTTGTCGCAAAGAGAAAGCCAAAAATGGCGTTGCCCCCATAACGTCATATCTTGCTTAGTGGTTCTGCCAAATTGCGATGTTAATACCGGAAGCTGACAGTTGGGCAGAATCAGTGCTTATGGTATATAGAATTTTACTGCCACTGCTGAGGCCGCTACCGGTTCCAGTGTTGGGCCAGCAGAAGTACTTCTGAACTGTACAGCCGCATTTATATCAAAGTAAGTTGTCTCAATTCCTGTGCCAAAACTATAATAGCCGGGAAGATCTGTTGCAAGGCGTGTTCCTGCCCTCAGGGGTAAAAAAGGTAATGGTCGGATTTCAGTTCCAATATAAGTGGTTAATTTTGTGGAGTGAAATGCATTTTCAGTGAGTCCAAGCCGAAAGTCGCCCATCAATTTAACTCGATTTACCTGAAAAAGTATACCGGTTTGCAGAGATGTAGGTAATAGCGTCTGGTAGGCCTTTCTGTCTGCCGATGGTATGGTCTGAAGGGGATGAATGCCGTTCTCTTCGTTGCCAAGAAAGCTGAAATCCTGTAATAACGCACCGGAATAATATTGATCAGATACTCCGCCTGGCTGAGCATCTTCAGAAACGGAAATGTCTCCTTCAGCTCTGAATGGATCATCAAATGTGTGGATCATTCCCAAATCGGTAATCGAGAAGCTCAGACGAAGCGACTTCTCGGTCGGTTCTTCACCTCTGCGGATGAGTGAAAGATCATCTCCAAAAGTAAACAGATAGGTAATACCGAGATCAATCGCCGCGCCAATGCCGACGGGTTTCAGCAGGTCAATATTTCTGTTGATGGGACCCAAATCCTCAATAGGTTGTCCGCCAGCCGACAGGCGGTCGGCATACCGGGTAAACATACCGCTGCTCTCAAATTCATATGAGGTGTTACGCGTCCAGGGTGTCGATAGATCGTCTCTTGAGTAGGTATTTTCATACTGGGTTGTGTAGCCCGGTCCTGCAACAACGATTTTTGGAGCCACTCCAATAATAAATTTCGATATTTTTGGGATTAATCCACTCAAAAATGCGAATGACTCACTGTAGCCAAATGAGACTTCATGTAACGTTTGGTAGCGCTGAGTAAGCGAACGGTTTATCCTTTCAGTACCATCAGTTTCAATCGGCTCTGAATCATAAAATCCACGTCCTACATTATAGCGGCTGCTTTGGCGCGTGCGAACAGCGAACGCATAGCTTTTTTCCTCGCCAAA